>Ga0316204_10000661_pt1 | contig 119419 bp, 94 predicted proteins | sample 6monrhotite_MG_2_FD_205661 | JGI IMG/M metagenome (GOLD analysis project Ga0316204, IMG submission 205661) | Microbial mat bacterial communities from mineral coupon in-situ incubated in ocean water Damariscotta River, Maine, United States -... | ecosystem: Environmental > Aquatic > Marine >...
AGCCCTGTTTGATGGCATGCTCGCCGGGTTGGACATCTTTTCTCGCTATTCCGGCGCTGACGAAGCCCGCGCCAACCGGGCGCGCCGTGACGGCTTTGGCGGCATCGGCATCCGCTTCACCAAAGCCGAAAACGCCATCTTGATCACCCACGTTCAAGAAGGCAGCCCCGCCCACGGTGCCGGACTGCGCCCCGGCGATCTGATCCTCAAGATCAACAAAGACGCCATTGGCGAGCTGTCGCTGCGCAAGACAGCGCAGCTCTTGCGCGGGCCGGTGGGTAGCCCCCTGACGCTGAACATCGCGCGTCTGGACAGCGATATAGAGCGCCCGGACCGCCACATCAGCTTCAACCTCAATCGCGCCCACATCGTGCCCGAAACCGTACGCGCCAGCGTTGAAGGCGACGTCTTAAAGCTGACCGTAACGGGCTTCAACAAGAACACCTCGCCCAGCATGCACGCCATCCTGCGCAAGAATGATGGCGCCTTTCACAATGGGCGGCTCAAAGGCGTGGTGATGGATTTACGTGGCAACCCTGGTGGGCTGTTATCCCAATCGGTCAATGTCGCCGACTTATTCCTCAACCGGGGGCGCATCATCGCCACCCGTGGCCGCCATCCCGATAGCTTTCACGACTATCGCGCTGGCGGTGCTGATTTGATCGATGGTAAGCCGCTGGTCATCCTGGTCGATGGCGACAGCGCATCGGCCGCCGAAATCGTCGCCAGCGCCCTTCAAGACCTTGGCCGGGCCGTCGTGGTCGGCTCTTCGTCTTATGGCAAAGGCACCGTGCAAACCGTGATCAGACTGCCCAATGACGGTGAAGTGACGTTGACCTGGTCACGTTTGGTGTCCCCCTCGGGCTACGCCCTTCACGGCCTGGGCGTTATGCCCACCGTGTGCGCCACCAACACACAAATTGGCGACACCAAAGCTATCTTGGCCCCCCAACACATCGACGGCCAACGCCAAGCCATGTCCGCATGGCGCGCTGCGGGGATGATTTTCGACGGCAGGCGCCCACAGCTGCGCGATTCTTGTCCGGCAAAAACTTTCCAAGCCGGGAAAAACGGCGACCTGTTGATGCAACTGGCCAGCAGCGTCATCCACGATCCATCGCTGTATCAGCGCGCATTGCTGCAGTCCGAGCCGATCAACACAGCGTCGCGTCGCTAAATCGTTCAATTCATGTAACGATAGTCTTGACATAAGCGCAAAGGTCCGTATTTTACGCCGCTCATACGTTTTCACGGATTTATGGCGGAGCAAAAAAAATGGCCAAGCCGAGCACCATCCTGATCAAGCTGGTCAGCACCGCTGACACCGGTTACTACTACGTGACTAAGAAGAACCCGCGCAACACGACCGAAAAAATGGAATTTCGTAAGTACGATCCCGTTGTTCGTAAGCACGTGGTCTTTAAGGAAGCCAAAATCAAATAAGGCTTTCCAGCACCAGGAATAACAAAACGCGCCCTCAACGGGGCGCGTTTTTTGTTTATATGGATATGTGGAAAAGGGTTTAGCCCAAAATAAAAAGGCGCTTGGAACTTATCCCAAGAATTTAGACAGCGTATCGAGGAAGTTGGGCACTGAAATCGGCTTGGCGATGTAACCTTCGCAGCCACCTTCACGAATTTTTTCCTCATCGCCCTTCATGGCGAAGGCCGTCACCGCAATCACCGGGATGTGCTTGAGGTCGTCATCAGCCTTGAGCATCTTGGTGATTTCCAGCCCCGAGATTTCCGGCAGCTGGATATCCATCAAGATCAAGTCGGGCGTATGTTCCCGTGCAAGGTTCAGCGCATCGCGACCGTCCTTGGTTTGCACAGTCTCATAACCGTGCGCCTGCAAAAGATCATTGAAGAGCTTCATATTCAATTCGTTGTCTTCAACGATCAGGATGGTCTTGGCCATGGTCTTTCCTTCGGCTTCGGGGCTTCATGCAAAACGGTTGTCCCCGGAACGATTCGATGCATGCTCGAATATCCATGAGGCAAACCACTCTTGCAGGCTTGATGATGTATCATTCCGAACGGCAAGTCAAACACCTCAAGCGCTTCAAACCTAGCAGGAATTCCTGCTGTTTCAAAGAGGACTCAACACTCATTTCTCATAAAAAAAGAGGCCGTCACGCTACGTGACGGCCAAGTCGGGATTGGAGAAAACATGGAGAAACCGGAAAAATCGCGTTCAAAAGTCTACTGGTGTGCTCAGCACCATTGGATCAACCAAACCCAACGCCATCAAAAACAGTGAAAACGCGAGGCCAAATGCTTTGATCATCGTCATGAGACGTCCTTACGCGACCCAATGTCCGGTGATGGATAAACCATCGATCATCTGATCATGACGGCATTTTTCCTCATTTTCTGTGATCGGCATCACTCAGAGGCAAGAAATCCATATATAATGTATGGTTATTTCGTAGGTTAAGATATCCACAAAAACCATTTAGTTTATGCAGATACCCACCATGCTGGAACTGTTCGTGAAAAAAACCATTGTGAATTGAGCTCAATCGGACAAAAATCCCAGCAAGTGGGCACGAGATAATCCGAATTGAGTAGGATACATTCTTGCTAGACCCACGCCTGTGCGTCCAAGAAATCCCCGCGAAAGGGAGTAAACCTTGCTCAAGTCTCTCAGTGCGAAAATCATCGCAGCCGCTGTGTTGCTGATCACCATCAGCTCCGCAGCCGATTTCATCATTGCGTCCAATATCAACTCAACCCTCAACACCGAGACCGAGGCGCTCACGCATCGCATGCAAGGCGCTATTGTTGATAAGGATGCTCGCATCACCGCATTGCTGGGCGAAAACCTGACAACGGCTGAAAAAAACCTAGAGGCGGAACACGCCAAGGCGATCGCGGAAAATACCCTGCATACTGAACAGACGCGGAAGTTTCTGGAAGGCACGCGCAATGGCATCGCGGCGTCCAGCCTGACGCTGATCAAGAACGCCATGATGATGGGCGAGGCCGCTTCGGCACAGGACATGATGGACACGCTGCTGGAAAACCCCGATATCTACGCCATCAATCTGTGGCGCATCACCGGAGAGATGGCGTTTCGCGACAACAAAACCATTGAAGAAATCAACAAACTTGCCGGTGATGAAGCTTTTGAACCGCGTGACGTTCAAGAAACCATATTTATCGAAGATCAGCGTTTCGACACCATGAACGAGGTGGTCCAGAGCTACAAAAGTGGCCTGGTCACCACCGGCGAAATCGAAAACGAAGACGGCCAAATGGAACCCGTCGAATACGCATATTATCTTTTGGAAAACGAAGAGGACTGCCAAGGCTGCCACGGTGAAACAACCCGGCCGCGCGGCGTTTTGGAAGTCGCCGTGTCGCGTGCGGCATTGATCAAGCTGGAACAAACCGCTGCGGCAAAGTTGGCCGAGATGGAAACCCAGCAAGCCATCGACATAACAAAGCTCCAGCAGGAGAACGAAACCAACGCCAACACAGTCCAACAGCAAACCAACGCCGTCAACGCCGAGGTCGCCCAGGGCAAAGCCCGTGTGGTCGATACCCAGTCCAGCGCCTCGACCATGTCTGTCGCGTCCAAGGTGGGCTTCTTCATCGCCACCGTGGGTGTGCTGTTTTTGGTTCTCAACACGCTTCTGACCAAGCCCGTGCATGCCATGACTGGGGCTATGGGCCGTTTGGCCGATGGCGATCTCACCGCAGAAATCCCCGCCAGCGGTCGTGAAGACGAGATTGGCCTGATGGCGGCGGCGGTGCAAGTGTTCAAAGATAACGCCATCGAAGTGAAACGCCTGGAATCCGAACAAGCGCAGAATGAGCGCCGCGCCCTACGTGACAAAGCCAAGGCTATGCAAGAATTGGCCGGTGCCTTCGAAAACAGCGTCGGCACCGTGGTCAAGGCCGTAAGCACAGCGGCGCGCGGGATGGAAAGTTCGGCCGAAGGCCTCGCAGCAACGGCGGAACACACATCAGACCGCTCACAAGCCGTGACCAATGCCGCCGAGCAGGCCTCCGCAAATGTTCAGACGGTCGCGTCTGCTGCCGAAGAACTGTCTGCGGCAATTTCCGAAATTTCGCGCCAAGTGTCGCAATCGACTATGATTGCAAACGAAGCCGTGACGGAAATCGACGGGACCAACGCAAAGGTTCAGGGCTTGGCCGATGCCGCCAATCGCATCGGTGAAGTGGTGGCGCTGATCACCGACATCGCGGACCAGACCAACCTGCTGGCGCTCAACGCCACCATTGAGGCCGCACGTGCCGGCGAAGCCGGTAAGGGCTTCGCGGTTGTTGCCGGTGAAGTCAAAAACCTCGCCAATCAAACCGCCAAAGCGACCGAGGAGATCTCGACCCAAATCGACGCGATCCAAGGGGCCACGGAAGACGCGGTCGGGGCCATTCAGAGCATCGGCGGCACCATCAACCGGATCAGCGAAATCGCATCGACCATCGCCTCCGCAGTTGAAGAGCAAGGCGCGGCCACCCAGGAAATCGCTCGCAACGTCGAACACGCCTCCAGTGGTACGGCGGAGGTTACGACCTCTATCCGTGAAGTGAACAAAGCCGCTGAAGACACCGGCGTCGCCGCAACCGACATCCGTAGCGCCGCCCACGAATTGAGCGGTCAATCGGACAACTTGAGCGAAGAGGTCGCGAACTTCCTCGTCGCCATTCGCCCCGATCCAAAAGACCTGACTTAAAACAGCAAAAAGGCGTTCTCGTGCTATTCCAAGAATAAGCGCGAGAACGCCTCATCGCCTTTTCGTGAAAATGTTACGACACGGGTACCGTGGATATGCTTCGCCCAGCCCATTTTATACATCTGATCTAAGATCGCTGTGCCGAGAGACCCCGATAGATGGCTGCGCCGTGCGCTCCAATCCAAGCACGACTTACAAAGCGGTCGGCGAAGCTTTTTTAAGGCAGCAACATCCACACCGAATTTCACAAAAAACGCTTCGCCAGCTTGGGTCAGCTCGACGTTCTCACCATTTTCAATCAAAAATGCTTTAAGCAAAAGCGTGTCGAACATCTGAACGCCTCGTTCACCAGCAAGATGATTGTAACAAATGCGGGCTTTGCGAAGCTGCGGGTCTTTCGGGCCGGTTCTGGTGCGAAGGTGGCCTTTCATTGCGGCCAGTCCCATCATGCTTTCAAGCACACTTCCCACATCATCGTCGGCCAGAGAAAAGTAACGGTGTCGGCCCTGTTTACGTTGGTGAATTAAACCACCAACTTGCAGCTTACTTAGATGTGAGCTTGCAGTTTGCAACGTGATATTGGCCTCTGCGGCCAATTCACTGGCCGTAAGGGCTTTGCCGCTCATCAACGCCGTCAGCATGTTCGCCCGTGCAGGCTCGCCGATCAACGCCCCCAACAACGCAATGTCTGGACCTTCTTTCATACTTCGATCTTAGTCGAAGCATTTGCACAATGCCAAGTGCGAAGGTGTTCCCACCAACGAAAAGGAAGCACCATGATCACATGCATTATTCGATATCACATCGACCCCACCCAAAAGAATCAGTTCGTTCAATATGCCCGCAACTGGGGTGAAGCTATTCCCAGGTGCGGCGCCGATCTGATTGGCTATTTCGCACCACACGAAGGATCCAGCACACTGGCCTACGGTATCTACAACATCGATAGCTTGGCTGCTTATGAAGCATACCGTACGCGTTTAGCAACCGACCCACTGGGCCAAGAAAACTATGAATTTGCGCTCAAGAAAAAGTTTATATTGCGCGAGGATCGCACCTTCCTCACGTTGGCGTCTGCGCCACATGCACCACAGGTGACGTCATGATAGCGGTGTTTTTTGAAGTTCAGCCTAAACCCGGCCATGTTCAATCGTATTTGGATCTCGCCGCATCCCTGCGCCCCGAACTTGAACAAATCAACGGTTTTATATCCGTTGAACGATTTCAGAGCCTGACGCATGAAGGCAAATACCTGTCGGTGTCATTCTTTCGTGATGAAGAGGCTCTGACAGAATGGCGTCAACTCCAGTCCCACAAGGCAGCCCAACAGACGGGCAGAGATAACCTATTCGAAGATTATCGCATACGGGTCGCAAGCGTCATTCGTGATTACAGCATGCTCGACCGATCGCAAGCCCCGATGAGCAGCAGGGATACCCCTAAAGACTAAGCGCCGACCCAGCTTTATTCACCGCGCACGTCTTCAACCATATCTTCCAAACGCTCTAGGTCCTTGACCACCAAGACTTCTTTTTGACGTTCGACGATGCCTTTGCGCGCCAAGTCATTCATCACCCGCGCCACCGTTTCGCGGGTGGTGCTGACGCGCGACGCCACATCGGAATGGATCGGGATCGGCTTGATCACCGCCGTCATGTCGTCTTCGGTCACTTTGCGGGCCAAGCGCAACAGGTCGGCATGGATGCGGTTGTTAGCCCCCAGCGTCGACAGATCCATAATGCGCATGGTCGATGTCCGCACCAAATGTGCGAGGTGCTTCATCAGCTTCAACGCAATGGCGGGATGGTCCAAAACCATTTGATGGAACTGATCGGACGGCAATGAGGCGATGCGCGCTTCGTCCAACGCCATGACGCTGGCCGAACGCGGCAGTCCGTCAATAGCCGCCAGCTCGCCAAAATGACTGCCCGGCTCCAAATCGTCGAAGGTGATCTCGCGACCCGACAAGGAATAGTTCACCACCCGGACACGCCCAGCGGCGACCAGAAAAATATCGCGGGTGTCGGAATGCTGGTCGATGACCTGTTCACCGGAACCATAAGTTCGCCAGCGACAGCTCTTCTCGACCACGGCGATTTCATCGTCGTCAAGCTCTGACAGCAACCGTATATCTCTAAGCGTATCGTTCACGCAGATCCTCCTGGCGCGGCCTTTTTTTTGGGCCTTCGTTTGGGCCGACGCTCTCGTCATTCCCTCTGGCATGACATTATCCCCTAAAACAGTTAACCAATTTTTGAGCTTTATTCACAACACTCTTCATTAGAGAGAACGTTTAAAAAGCTCTCTTTCATCCACCCGGAGCCTATTTTTCGCAGAAAACTGGGGATTCGGGTGAAAATGATTCGCAACTGCGTTGGGGGAAGAATCCGAATCCGACGCTTAGGAGGATTAGAATCATGGCAAAAACGGCCCAACAGGCCGTGCCTCAGGGGGATCAGAAGGTCTCCGAGGGAAGATCAAGCGGATTCGAAGAAATTCCGCAGCCGACTGCTCCCCGCGTAGAAGCGCGGTCACTTAGAGGTACATTCGCAAAGTCGATTTGTTCGGCGCATGGTCTGGCGACCATCAGAGATCGCGACGCATGCGACGATGGTGTGCCGTGCCCAAAGCTGTCTGAATGCATGGGCCAAGCGGACGCGACCATTCGCTATCTCGAGCTTCGTAAAAGACTTTTATCAGACGACTAAAAGATTTTAAGCCCGCTCTTCAGGGTCCTTCTTGTGGGGCGGGCTTTACACCACCAACGCCACGCCGCCACGGCGCGGATCGCCGCCACCGGCCAGCGCCTTGGTGGTGGCGTTAAATTCGACCGCATGCACGCCGCCAAAAAACAGGTTCTGGGCGTCCCACAATTTGCACTCAGCGAAGGCTTCACGCAGCTGTTCGTTAACGCCTGCATCAAAACCGGCTTCGACGTTGAGCACGTCGCGCTCAAAATGGATGCGCGGCAGCTCGACGGCCTCTTGCACATGCACGCCGAATTCCAACACCGCCAAGATCACCTGCAAAATTGCGGTGCGGATGCGGTTTGATCCGCCCGAGCCCAGCGCCACCATCAGGCCATCCGGGTGTTGGATCAGGCTCGGCGCCATCATCGACGACAGCCGCGTGTCTTCAGGCCACTGGTGAAAGCCCTTGGGGTTGATGTCTTCTTCGCCCAGCATGTTATTGAACACCACCCCGGTTTTCGGCGCGATGTAGGCCGAACCTTCGCCGTTCGATAGCGTCATCGACGCCGCGTTGCCGTTGCGGTCGATGACGCTGATGTGGGTGGTGCCGCGATGTGATGCGGGCTGGCCCAAAACCTCGGCCCGATAACGCGCCAAAAATTCGGGGTCGAGCAACATCTCCGCGCCGCTTTCGGGATGCAAATTCAGGCCGCTTTCGACCCGCGCCTGGTTGCTCAGCGCCATCACCTGAGCCAAGCGGTCCAGATGCGCAAAAGATCCGTACCCCAGTTTGCCAAGTCCCATATCCGCAATCAGCTTGAGCGCAAAAGAGATCAACATCCCGCCAACCGACGGCGGCGGGTTGGTGAGGATACGCGCACCTTCGAATTCCACCGCCAAGGGAACGCGTTTGATGACTTCGAAATCTTCAAAATCGGCGCGGTCCAGATGACCGCCGAGATCTTCACAGTCGCGCGCGACGATGGCGGCCACTTCGCCGCGATAAAACAGATCATCGCCCTCAAACGCCAAGGCATCCAGAAAATCAGCCTTCACAGGCACCGCCATATGCTCACCCGCGCCGATCAGCCTGGTCGGGTCGGTCGGGCTGGCGTACTGGGCGCGGCATTCGGGTGTGGCCATGTAAATGGGCTCGACCACCTCGAAAATATAAGCCTGCAACGGTGACAGCTTGAAGCCTTTACGCGCCAAGTGAATGGCAGGTTGGATGATTTCTTTGATCGGCATACGGCCCAAATCGCGGTGTGCTTCAAACGCGCCGCGCACCACGCCCGGCACGGCAATGGAGCCCATACCGATATGAAATTCCTGAGTGGTCGCGCCGAAATCGGCAACCACGGGATGAAAATCAACATCGGGCCGCTTGCGCTTGGGGGTGTGGGCGAAAAAATCGTACAACACCGGCTTGCCCGGTTTGGGAGCGGCCAGCAAAAAGCCCCCGCCGCCCAAGCTGGACAGCACCGGTTCCGCCACGGTGGACGCAAACAGCGCCGCCAAGGCGGCGTCAAAAGCGTTACCGCCAGCTTTCAAAATTTCCGCCGCAGCCTCAGCGGTTTCCCGATCCCCCGCCGCAACGGCACCGTATTTCACCAACTGGTCATCCCCTCAGAGTTTCATTGGTCCGGACCCTATCCATTGACGTCGGCGCGGGCAATACTCATGTCTGAAAGCACGAACCTATTTCAGACATAATTTATGGGTTAAACTTGCGCCTATGATACACAAAATACTTCCCATCGCCGCCATGAGCCTGCTGTTGAGCGGCTGCGTCGCCCATGCCAATCCAGGAAAGTCACCTCACCAAGAGGCCGACAAAGAACTGCACGGCACCGACTGCGTGGCGGCGGGCACATGGCTTGATCCCGCCAGCAACAAAATTTTGCCCGCCGATCAACTGATCGAACGCATGCGCGACAAAGACATCGTGCTTTTGGGCGAAACCCACGTCATTGAAGATCATCACCGCTGGCAAGTGCAGACCATCGCCCAGTTGTATGCTCAACGCCCGGACATGATTTTGGGCTTTGAAGCCTTTCCGCGTCGGGTGCAAGGCGCGCTGGATCGTTGGGTTGCAGGTGAACTCAGCGAAAAGGAGTTTCTCAAGGAAAGCGACTGGGACACGGTGTGGAAATTCGACGCCGGGCAATACATGGGCCTGTTTCACTTCGCACGCCTGAACCGCGTGCCCATGGTGGCGCTAAACGTTGATCGCGCGTTGATCCGCGAAGTATCGCAAAAGGGCTGGAAGAACGTTGCCCAAGAACACAAACGCGGCGTCGGCGATCCGGCCCCCACAACGCCCGGCTATTTGGACATGCTCAGCAGCGTTTATGGCCGTCATGACAGCGCCAACGGCGAAGCGAATGGCGCGCCCAAGGCCCCCGGCCTGGAAGATCCGATGTTTTCCAACTTCGTCGATGTGCAACTGACCTGGGACCGCGCCATGGCCGAAGCCGCCGACACGGCGCTGAAAGACGCCCGCACCCAAGGCCGCGACCCGCGCATGGTCGCCATCATCGGGCGCGGCCATATGGATCATTTTTACGGCGTGCCCGAACAACTCAAAGCGCTCGGCCACAAGGACGTCGCGGTGCTCACCCCCTGGGATCGGCTGCGTGCGTGCAACGATTTGCAAGCCACTGATGGCACCCCCGCCGCCGATGCGGTGTTCGGCATCGCGCAAACCGCCGATATGATGGCACCCGGCAAACCCAAGCTGGGGGTGATGATCGAAGGCACCGATAAAGGCATCCGCATCGGCAAAGTGCTTGAAGGATCCATCGGCGAAGCGTCCGGTTTGAAAAAGGACGACGTCATCGTCCAGGCCGCCGGGCATAAATTGATGAAAAGCGGCGAACTGGTTGCGATCATCAAATCCATGAGCCCCGGCACCTGGTTGCCGTTGAACGTGATGCGCGGCCAAGACAGCCTTGAGATCATCGCCCGCTTTCCCACCGCTGAGCCGAAGCACGGAACAAAATGATGAAACTGTGGCGTCTGTGCGCAATTGCTCTTGCAGCTGTGCTGTCGACGCCCCCCGCGCAAGCTGAAACCGCCGTCATTCACCACACCGCCACGGTGCGCATTGATCCAGATCGTGCGCATCTGTACATCGACGACACACTGGTGCTGCAAGGCCATGGCGCAACCACCTTGATCCTGTCGCCCGCGTTCACCGTTAAGACCGCCACCGTCAACGGCAAACCTGCCACCATGCGCCGCGATGGTGATGCGCTGACGGTAGGCTTAAATGGCCCCGGTCCTCATGAGGTCAAGCTCAGCTATCAAGGTCAAGGCGCGCCGCTGCTTTCACCTGACGGTGGATTTGTCGAAGCCTCATGGCTGGCCCAACCCGCAGGCGCGCTGGCGACGTGGTCTATTGCAGGGCAAACGCCCGCAGATCAAAAATTCATCGTGCCCGGCAAGCTGCTGTCGGAGACACAAACGAACAAGGTCTACCAAGCTCATTTTGAAAACAGCACCCCCAATGCCTTGCCTGTGCTGATCACCGGGCCTTTTCAAGTCGCCGAGAAAATGCTCGGCGACATCCGCCTGCGCACCTATTTTCACGGCGATCTGGTCAGCCTTGCTGATGGATACCTAGAAAGCACAGCACGCTATATTGAATATTACATCGATAAAGTCGGCCCCTACCCCTACCCCGGTTTTTCCATCATCTCCGGCCCCGCGCCGGTGGGCTGGGGACTGCCTGGGATGACCTACATGGGCAAGCGCGTGCTGGCCTTGCCGTTCATCCGCGACACATCATTGCCCCATGAAATTTTGCACAACTGGTGGGGTAATGCGGTCGAGGTCGATTATCGCAATGGCAACTGGGCGGAAGGCCTGACCACGTACCAAGCCGACCACGCCATCGCAGAACTACGCAAACCGGGCGGCGGACCAGAAAAGCGTTTCGAATGGCTGCGCAATTACGCCGCGTTGCCGTCAGAACGCGATCACGCTCTCACCGCATTCCGTTCCAAAACCCACGACGCGTCGCAAGTGGTGGGCTACGGCAAAACCGCATTTGTGTTTCACATGCTCAACATTAAGCTGGGCCAAAACGCGTTCGACAAAGCCATCCAGCGTTTTGCCCGCGTCAACCTTTGGAAAACCGCGAGCTGGTCAGATATCCAAGCTGCGTTTGAAGCTGAAAGCGGTCAAGACCTTACGGCCTTTTTCCAAGCCTGGATCGAGCGCCCCGGCGCACCGGACTTAAAGCTAACCAACGCCAAGGCCGACGGCAACGTCGTGCGCTTTTCGCTGCATCAGACCCAAGACGGCCCCGCCTATCCGCTCACCTTACCGCTCACCCTGGAAACAGAAAATGGGATAGAGCTCCACACCATCACCATGGTGAATCACGATCAGTCGTACGTCCTCACCAACACCGCCCCAGCGCGAACCTTGCACATCGACCCCAACACCGATGTGTTCAGACGCTTAAGCCCCAACGAAGCGCCGCCGATCTTGCGCGACGTGACGCTGGACACAAACGCCCGGCTGCTGGCGTTGGGCGATCAAAGCATGCGCACCGCAGCCCAAGGTCTTGCCAACGCCTTGTTGCAAACACGAGTGCGCTTAGGCGTCGCCTCCGCACCCATCATCGTCGGCCCCACCAAAGAGGTGCGCGCCCATCTGGCCCGCAAAGGGCTGCCCCAAGCGCCGCAGAGCATTGCATCGGCGGGCAATGCCCGTGCGTGGACCGTACGCACCGATGATGGACGCACCCTGCTTGTGGTCGAGGCCGAAGACGTCGGGGCGCTCCAAGCCCTCACCAGGGTTCTGCCACACTACAAACGACGCAGTTACGTGGTGATGGAAAATGGCAAAACCATCGACAAAGGCGCTTGGGCTCCGGGTCCAGGGTCGTTGACAGTGCGCTTGGACTAAATCACCCTTCATCTATGGACGCGAAACAACCCGAACTCAAGCGTGCGCTGGGTCTCACCAGCCTAACGCTTTATGGCCTCGGCACCATCATCGGTGCGGGCATCTACGTTTTGGTCGGCGCAGTGGCGGGACGGTCCGGCATGAGCGCGCCGTTGGCGTTTTTGCTGGCGGGCGTGTTGGCGGCGTTCACGGGGCTAAGCTATGCCGAACTGGGCCAGCGCCTGCCCGAAGCCGCAGGGGCGGCGGCCTACGCGCGCGAAGGCTTCAAAAGCCACTGGATGGGTCGCCTCACCGGGTTCATGACTATGGCCGTGGCGTTGGTCGCCGCCGCCAGCGTGGCGCGCGGCGGGGCGGGCTATCTTTTGACCATCATCGATATCCCCCTGCCCATCGCCAGCGGCGGTGTCATCGTGCTGTTCACGCTGTTGGCGTGTTGGGGCGTCAAAGAAAGCGTTTACGCCGCCGCTGCCATGACGGTGGTTGAAGTCGGCGGTTTGTTGGTGGTGATCTTTGTCGGCGGCCCGGCCTTGGTTGATTTAGGCGTGCGTTTGCCGGAGATGTGGCCCGCAGACATGGCCACGTGGACTGGGGTGATGGGCGGCGCGTTTTTGGCTTTTTTCGCCTTCGCCGGGTTTGAAAACATCGTCAACATGGCCGAAGAAACCAAGGACGTTGGCCGCACCCTACCGCGCGCGGTGGTGTTGTCGATCATCGTTTCGGCGGTTTTGTACATGCTGGTGATTTTGATTGCGGTACTGCGCATCGCGCCACAAGACCTCGCAGCCTCATCAGCGCCTTTGTGTTTGGTGGTCGATTGCGAAAAATCCACCATGGCGTTTTTCGCCCCCATCGCGCTGATCGCAACGCTCAACGGGGTGCTGATCGAAATCGTTTTGATGTCGCGGGTGGCCTACGGCATGGCGCGACGCGGCTGGTTGCCCAAGATCATGGCCGATATACACTTGGGCCGCCGCACCCCGCTGAAGGCTACCTTGGTGGTGGGTTCAATCGTCTTTGTGCTGACGTCCTTGGTGGAGTTTGAAATCCTCGCCAAGGCCACCAGCGCGATGCTGTTGTTGGTGTTTTTGGTGGTGAATTTGTCGCTGATCCGATTGAAACAGCTCGACCCCGCGCCGGATTTGACTTTTCGCGTGCCCAATTGGGTACCGGTGGCGGGCGCGTTCAGCTCAATCGTGTTATTGGGCGCGGAAGTGTTGGCTTAGGCCACCAAGAGTAACCCCATCAAGCCGACCACGGCACCTGCGCCAATACCGACGGCGTACAGCCCCAACGTCACGACGTCTTGCAGCTTGGTTTCAGATTTCATGTCAGCGGTGGCGGTATTGATGTTCATCGGTTTTTATCCTTGGCCAAACGTACATATTGAGGCCCCCTGTTCGGGGCCGTTCAGCATGTCTTATATTCAGTCATAACGCCCCTATGGTTAACGTTCTATTAGCGGCCTACACTTGCTCATATGAGCATTTTCCGCTACTAAGCGACGGTCGGTTCGGTGTTTTTATGCTAAAACCGATTCTCGGACCTTTAACACGTGATTAAAAGCACCTGAGTTTCATGAGCAATACTACCGACAAGGCCCTGCTGCCCGCAGGTATGCAGGACGGCCTCCCGCCCGAAGCCGCTCGCGAAGCGGGCGCCGCAGCGCGTTTGGTGTCTCATTTCGACGCCTGGGGATACGGCCTTGTGAAACCGCCGTTGATGGAATTTGAAGAAAATCTGCTGTACGGCCCGGGCCTCGCCATGGCCAAGCAGACCTTTCGCGTTCAAGACCCGGTCAGCCAACGCATGTTGGCGCTGCGCCCCGACATGACCTTGCAAGTCGCGCGCATCGCCGGTTCGCGCCTCAGCAACTCGCCGCGTCCGTTGCGCTTGGCATATTCGGGCCAAGTGGTGCGGGTCAAAGGATCGCAACTGCGCCCCGAACGCCAATTCGGCCAAGTCGGTGCGGAATTGATTGGTGCGTCTGGCCCCGCAGCCGACGTCGAAGTGATTCTGATGGCGGTCGAAGCCTTGGAATCCATCGGCGCTGAGAACCTCAGCGTCGATTTGGGCTTACCCACATTGGCGGCGTTTGTGGTTCAAGATTGCTCTTTCACCGATGCGCAAGCCACTGACCTGCGCACTGCCCTCAATCGCAAAGACAGCGCCGGCGTCGCCGCGCTCAGCGACGTGTTGGGTGAACGCCCGACGGCGGCGTTGCTTGCCATGCTGGACGCCGTGGGCCCGGCTGGTGCGGCGTTGAAAAAGCTCAACGCCATTGATCTTGATTCTGACGCTGCCGCGCTGCGCGCCCATCTGGCCGCCGTAATCAGCGGTATCCTCAGCGCCAACCCGCGCATTCAGCTGACCATTGATCCTGTGGAAAATCGGGGTTTTGAGTATCATAGCGGCGTCACCTTCGCCCTGTTTGCGCGTGCCGTTACCGGCGAGCTAGGCCGTGGCGGACGTTACGAAGCGGGCGGCGTGGGTGAACTGGAAAGCGCTACCGGCTTTACCTTGTTCATGGACGCCGTGCTGGAAGTGCTGCCCGAAACCAAAGCCGCCAACCGCGTATATTTGCCCATGGGCGTCCCTGCGGATAACGCACGAAAGCTGCGATCCGAGGGCTGGCGCACCATCGCCGCACTGGATGCGTCGGCAACCACACCAAACGACGTCGAGGCCGAAGCCCGACGTCTCAACTGTACGCACGTGTTGGAAAATGGCACGGTGCGTGAATTAAACTGACTTACAGGGAATGAGGGACACAACATGGCCAACGTAGTGGTCGTCGGCTCGCAATGGGGCGATGAAGGCAAAGGCAAAATTGTCGATTGGTTGTCTGAACGCGCCAACGTGGTGGTGCGCTTTCAAGGCGGTCACAACGCGGGCCATACACTGGTCATCGACGGCGTCACCTACAAGCTGCACATCTTGCCGTCGGGCATCGTGCGCGAAGGCACGTTGTCGGTCATTGGCAACGGTGTGGTGTTGGACCCTTGGAACCTGCTGCACGAAATCGAAAACCTGCGCGACCAAGGCGTGGACATCAATCACGACAATCTGAAAGTCGCAGAAAACGCACCGCTGATTTTGCCGCTGCACGCCAACCTCGACCAAGCCCGCGAAGCGGCTTTGGGCAAAGCCAAGCTCGGCACCACCGGCCGCGGCATAGGCCCGGCTTATGAAGACAAAGTCGCCCGACGCGCGATCCGTGCGGGCGATCTGACGGACGAAGAGCTGGTCGCCGCCAAGGTCGAGAAGATGCTGTTCCACCACAACGCCCTGCTGCGCGGCCTTGGCCAACCGGAATTGGATGGCGCTGAAATCGTGTCGTCATTGATGGAACTGGCCCCCAAGCTGCTGCCGTTTGTCGACACCACCTGGAAAGTTCTCGACGAAGCCAAGAAAGCCGGCAAGCGCATTTTGTTCGAAGGTGCACAAGGCACCATGCTCGACATCGACCATGGCACCTATCCGTTCGTGACCTCATCCAACGTGGTTGCCAGCCAAGCCGCCGCCGGTTCCGGCATGGGCGCGAACGCCATCGACTACGTTCTGGGCATCACCAAAGCCTACACCACCCGCGTCGGCGCCGGACCGTTCCCAACCGAACTGTTCGACGACGTGGGCAAAGGCCTGGGCGAGCGCGGCCATGAATTCGGCACCACCACCGGACGTCCGCGTCGGTGCGGTTATTTCGACGCTGTGCTTGTGCGTCAAGCCGTTAAAGTGAATGGCATCAGTGGCATAGCGCTAACAAAGCTGGACGTACTCGACGGCATGGATGAGCTGAAAGTGTGCGTCGGCTACAAGCTCGACGGCAAAGAAATCGATCACCTGCCTGCCTCCACCAAAGGTCAGGAAAATGTCGAGCCGATTTACGAAACCATGGAAGGTTGGTCCGACAGCACTTTCGGCGCGCGTTCGTGGGCTGATTTGCCCGCCACCGCTGTGAAATATGTGCGGCGCATCGAAGAACTGATCGAAGCCCCCGTGGCATTGCTGTCCACCAGCCCCGAACGTGATGACACCATCTTGGTGCGCGACCCGTTCGCAGACTGATCGACACCCATCTCAATCCTCTTTTGCGGGACCTCGCGCGTTAACCATACGCGTGAGGTCCTGCACCAAAACCCGTTGTTTTTGATGGGTTTTGCGAGTACTCTGGGCTCTTGAATGAACGCTCGTAGAATTCGAGCTGGAGAGCAAACATGGCGAACGCCCTGGACCAAGCCGTAGAAACGGCGGCGGCTCAAAAGGACGTGACCGTTCCCCAGGAGGGAAACGGGGGCTCTTCTGCGCCTGCCACACCCAGCGAAGCGCCGCTCCCGAGCGTTGCACCTCCGGGTGAAAAAAAACCGCCAAGTGAAAAATCAGGCGTCCAAACAGCCCCCCCCTCGGCCGATGACAAACCAGCCCTGGCCAAGCCGAAAAGCAAATCCACAGGCATTCCCGAAGCGGAACGTAACCCCGCCCAACCTCAGCTCGACGCAGCACAATTTCCGCCCGTCGAATTGAACGGGCGCTATATGATCTATCCGTCGATGGCGCTTGCCGATTTGAATTCACCTCAAGCCATGGCCTATGCGGTGGAAGATCGCCGTGAACCGGGTCGCCAGCTGTTTGCCTTGATCTGCAAACCTGGCTTGCCGGTGCGCACCAGCTTGATGCGTGAACTCAAATCCCAAAGCATCAATGGCATGATCCCCATGGCCGACTATGGTCCCGTGTTCTGGTCGCCAATCGACCAGACCGCCGTCGCCATCGTCTTGGACCGTCCTTTGGGCGGGCGGTTTCTCGACACATTCGGCGAGCGACCGCCGCGGGTCAACGAATACGAACTGGGCAAGTTGATCTTGGAACCTGTGGCGCAAGCTATTTCAGAGCTGCAAGCCATCGACTACTCACACCGCGCCATTCGCCTCGATCATTTATTTTTCATGGATAAAGAGCGCCGCGAACTGGTGGTCGGCGAATGCTTCAGCTCCCCGCCCGGCTTCGACCAACCCGTCATATACGAACCCCTGGACCGCGCCTATGCCATGCCGTCCGGGCGCGGCTATGGCATGTCATATGACGACATGTACGCCCTTGGCATCATGACGGTGTTTGCACTGCTCGGCGCCAATCCTGTCGCCCGACTGAGCGACGATGAAATGCTTTCCGCCAAAGCCGAGTTCGGCTCTTACCAGTGTCTGTGCGGAAATGAACGCATTCCCATGGCGCTGATTGAACCCATCCGCGGGTTGCTATCCGATGAAGAATTTGAACGCTGGAACATGGAAGCGCTGGACCATTGGTTGAATGGGCAAAAGAAAACCCCCATCCAGCGCCGCCCTGCCACCAAGCCAAAAATTGCCTTTAAGTTCGGCGGTCGCGATCACATGACCACCCGATCCGTTGCGCATGCATTTTCTAAAAACGTGCCCGAAGCGGTCAAAATCATCAAAAATGGCAAACTTGAACAATGGATAACCTCAAGCCTAGGTGAAACAGCCCTTGCCGACGCCATCACCGGCCTTGTCGCGGTCTGCAAGGTGAACGACGGCTCCCCCGAAGGTTCAGATGATGTGCTGGTGTCAAAAGTGTGTATACGCCTCGATCCCCATGCGCCAATTCGCTATAAGAATTTTTCGTTCTTGCCCGATGGCTTCGGTGCGGCGCTAGCGGTTGAATACCTACGCAAAGGTAATTTTCAGATCCCCGGCGAGATTCTTGCTCGTGATTTGCTGAGCTTTTGGGTTGGCGCGCAAGAAAACCGCACCCCCGACTTGACCTCACAAGAACGCACCTTCCAAACCCTGCGCGGCTTCGCCAAAATCAATGAAATGGGATATGGCATGGAACGGTGCCTCTATGAACTCAACCGATCCCTGCCCTGCCAAAGCGAACTTCTGCGCACAACATTTGTTGATCATATCGACGACTTCATCGGCTCTCTAGATCAAGTCGCCGACCACGTTGATACGCGCTCACGTCCCATGGATAAGCACATTGCCGCGTTTATCACGACGCACTTCAAATACGACATCGCACCCCACCTCAAGGCGCTCAGCGATCCTAAAGAAGAAACATCTCTGATCGGCTTACTGAGCCTTTATGCCTTAATCCAATGGCGCATGAAAGTGCCGACGTTATACGGTCTTTCAAGCTGGTTGGGGGGGCTTCTGGCTCCGGCCATCGGCACCTACCACAGCCGCACCACCCGGCGCACGATCGAACAAGAAATTCCTGCCCTGGTCCGTCAAGGTAGCCTGCCGGAACTGTTCGATTTGATCGATAATGCAGAACGCCGACACATCGACACGACCGACTTCGATGAAGCCCAGGTCGCCTTTGCCCATGCCGAAGCCGAAATTGAAAGCACCGTGGGTGAGGGCGTGGATCAGAACAAAGCCGCCTTGCAAGTCGGCGAGCGCGTCACCGCCACGATCGCTATTGTTATCTCGATGATCGCCACTGCGGTGATCATTTTTGTGCAAACCATGTGAGGCGGGAGGGTCAATTGGCAAAACCACAAATGCAACCCGCCAACCAAGAAGACATGCGCAAACGTGGGCGCTCGAACCTCACATGGATCTTACTGGTTCTGACCTTTCTTGTGGTCCTCGCGGGACCAACCATGATTCTTTTGCTTTTAGGGATGTTGCCGACGCTGGTCGCGCTGATCATTGACCGCACCAAACAAAAGAGCAATTCACTGTGTGTCGGCTCGATCAATTTTATCGGCGTATTTCCTTACATCATGGGGTTATGGGGGGGGATGAACGATTTCACCGCCGCCTTCACAATCGTCGGCGATATTTTCAATCTGTTGGTGATGTATTCGGCTGCGGCGTTCGGCTGGTTCCTCTTTCTCACCATGCCATCCATCATCAGTTCTTTTGTGCTCGTTTTGCAACAGCGCAAAGTCGCTCAGTTGCGCGGTGAGCAAAAAGATCTGATCGACGAATGGGGCGCCGAAGTCGCCGCCATTGTCGAAGTCCAAAGGATGGAAAAAAAGGAACAGCACATGGAACACGGCATGGAAGGCATATCCTAGGCGAACCTTCTATCAGCCACCCGCTCAACAACAAGCCGCCGCAGAGAACCTCTACGGCGGCTTATTCGGTCAGTGGTCTAGATGACGCAATTTGAGAGGGAGGACCACTTTCCGTAATGCTGTTTTCCATCCAAGCGTAAGTTCGCCTTAGGCCATAATATTCTGTTCGATCATGGCGTTCTTGACCGATTTTTGAAGCTTCTCAAAAGCGCGCACTTCAATCTGGCGCACGCGTTCACGCGAAATACCGAATGATTTGGACAGGTTTTCAAGGGTTGCCGGCGTTTCTTTTAAGCGCCGTTCGGTGAGGATTGTGCGCTCACGATCCGACAAGCCCGTCATCGCGCCCTTCAGCAAGCTGCGGCGGCGGATCAGCTCCTGGAACTCGGCCAGTTGCTCTTCTTGGCTATCGCTTTGATCTTCCAGCCAGTCCTGCCATTGCTCGTCACCATCCATACGCACGGTGGCGTTGAGCGAACTGTCCGGTCCGCCCAAGCGACGGTTCATGTTGACGACTTCGGTTTCGGAAACGCCAAGGCGTTCAGAAATTTTCGTCACATTTTCGGGGCTCAAATCGCCATCTTCATAGGCCTGCATCTGACCCTTGAGGCGGCGCAAATTGAAAAACAGCTTTTTCTGGGCGGCAGTGGTGCCCATTTTGACCAACGACCACGAATGCAAGATGTACTCTTGGATGGCGGCACGAATCCACCACATCGCATAGGTCGATAAGCGAAAGCCGCGCTCGGGGTCGAAACGCTGGACCGCCTGCATCATGCCGACATTGCCTTCAGAAATCAGTTCCGCGAGCGGCAAGCCGTAACCACGATAACCCATGGCGATTTTCGCAACCAAGCGCAAATGGCTGGTGACCAACTGGTGAGCGGCGTCTTCAGTGCCATTCTTGGCCCAGTCGTTAGACAGCTGCTGTTCCAATTCCAAGGTCAGCATTGGGAACTTGCGGATATCTTGTAAATATCGCGTGAGATTATGTTCAGGCGATATTTCCAGTTTCGGCAAAACTTTGGTTGCTACGGTTTCTTTGGTTGCCTTGTCCGTCTTGTTTATCGCATTCATTGCATCAATCTCCCTAATCCATACCCCCGGGGTCAGCCCTCTTCAGGTGTTTAGTATACGACCGAATGGTAACCGGTTCAATAATACCTTAGTAGATTACTCAGGATAAAATGCATGTCAAACTTTTTCTAATTGAAAAGATATCTCCTTGATAAATTTAGGTATTTCACTTTTATGATACACCCTAACACCTGTTTGCGGGTGTACAAAACCAAGTTCAAAGGCATACAATGCCTGATGATCTAGCGCATCGACACGTTCACGCGCGCTTGGGCTGAGCAAACTGCGCTTGGAACGACCACCGCCGCCGTACAGGGGGTCGCCGATCAATGGGTGGCCAATGGACGTCAGATGAACGCGAATTTGATGGGTGCGCCCAGTGGCCAGTCGGCATTCCACCAAGGAGGCCACGGCGCCAAACGCCTTGATCACTTTGTAGCGGGTCAAAGCGTACTTGCCGCCGCGTTCCACCACCGCCATTTTTTTGCGGTTTTGCGGGGAGCGCCCGATGTTGCCTTCAATTTCGCCCGCAAGCGGCTTAGGCACGCCCCACACCAACGCATAATATGCCCGATCCAAGGAATGATCTGCGAACTGCTCGCTGAGGCAGGCATGCGCAGCATCGTTCTTCGCTGCGACCATCAATCCGCCCGTGCCCTTATCCAAACGATGCACGATGCCGGGCCGGGCCACCCCGCCGATGCCCGACAAGCTGCCCTTACAGTGCGCCAGCAAGGCGTTGACCAGGGTTCCATCCGCATTGCCCGCAGCGGGATGAACCACAAGGCCCGGGGGCTTATCGATAACGATGACGTCATCGTCTTCGTACACCACGTCAAGCGGGATGTCCTGGGGCTCGGGCTCCGCTGCAACGGCGGGCGGCACACAGATGATAAACACATCGCCTGCGCGGGCTTTTTTCTTACCATCGGTGACGACTTCGCCGTCCAAAGTATCCGTAAAAACGCGGCCTTGCTCCATCAACGCCTTGAGACGCGCGCGCGAAAGCCCCTCCACTTCCTCACTGAGCAGCTTATCCAAACGCATCCCAGCCTTGTTTTGTGGTACGTGAACGGTGTATGTCGTCTCACAGATGATGTTTTTCATGTTTGAGCAACGAAGCGGATTTGTATCATGGCGGTGGCAAAGGCCCTGGTGATTGTGATGAGTTTCCTCATCGCAGTGTTAATGGGATTGATTATCTGGGGATTTTACCAGAAATCTCAAAATCCCAATTATAAGATGTTCCGCGCCGACGATACGCCGGTTGTGCAAGCCGACGCAACGCCCGAACCCGTGCTCGACACAACGCCCCTTACTCAGCCCACCGCTCAACAGGTTGCAGGGACGAGCTTCGGTGAAGTCTCGCTCGACCTGCCCGACACCGCCCGAGTGATCTCCGCCCAGGCCACGCAGAACCGCCTGGTTCTGGTCATCGCCCGCGATGGCGCGCGCGCCGATTTGGTCGCCGTGGTGGACATGATTTCCGGCAAGGTCCTGGGGCGCGTCAAAACGACCCCTTAATCCTATACATAAAGTAGGCTTGATGATCCATTTCACGCCCAGCCAACTCCAAGAGGTCCGTGATCACGCTGAGCGCGCCTATCCCGATGAGTGCTGTGGCTTGTTGGTTGGCGCGGTTGACGCTGACGACGTGGTCACTGTCACCCGCATCACCCCCAGCCCCAACGTACGCATCGACGCCGGCGGCGAGGGTGGCGAGGATCGCTTCGAAATCGACCCCCAAATCAGGTTCGACTTGATGCGCGCCCTACAAGGCAGTGATGAGAACATCGTCGGACATTACCATTCCCACCCCGACCATCCGGCAGAGCCGTCGATCCACGACCTCGACATGGCATTCGAACCAGAACTGGTGTGGTTAATTGTTGCGGTCAATCAAGGCCAAAGCACGGACGCCCGCACCTGGCGACTCAACCGCGACACTACGACAATCACGGCTGTGAACTTGGTGATCCGCGAAAACAGTTGATCGCCCACCGCAAGGGCCGTATATCTGCCCCTCACTTGGCTAGGTCCCCTTCGTCTAGAGGCCTAGGACACCGCCCTCTCACGGCGGCAACAGGGGTTCGAATCCCCTAGGGGATGCCAAGTCATCATTAACTCATTTTTCGTCCGCGTCAGCTTGCTGCTCTTTGCGCAAGCGGTCCAGCACGCATGAGCATAGGCACTGATCACTTTTGAGCTCTTCGGGAATTTCCACCACGGGGTAGGCTTTACACCAACAATCGCCATCAGGATTGCAGGTGAAGGACTTTCCGCATTCCGGGCATTTTAGGTTTTCCGCCATATCGTGTCCCCGCTATTTTGCGACCTTCTTGCCCTTGGACTTTTTGTCCTTATTGTCCTTATTTTTTTTCTTTTTCGATTTCTTCTTTTTGTCCTTCTTGTTTTTCTTGTCGGATGCAGAAGATCGATCTGAGGTCTCTACGGCTTGCTCAATCGGTTCATCTCGCTTGTCGGCTTGTGCCTCTTGCGTTTGAGGCTCGACGGGCGGCTCGGTGGGAGGCGCGACGGGCAGAGCGGGGGCGGCGCCCGGCATCGTCCAGTTTTTTCGCAACGTCCGCACGGCCCGCTCAGAAGCCGTTTTTTGGCCGAGCAGGGTCATTTTGCGTGGAACCGCATCTTCTTGCGGTGGGGGTGGCTTGTCGTTCATCGGTTAAGTCTATTTCATCCTCATGCCCAGCTTGTGCCTTGGCTTGATGTTATGCCGCTTGGCACCGGTGGTTCAAGCTGCGGTTTCAGATACAGCGTCTTTAGATTTCCATGCCATGCATAAATGCCTAGAATGACGCCATGTCAGATGATTCCAAACACGCCCCCAGCTTCAATCGCGGCGCACTTTTGTGGCTTTTGGTCCTGCCTGTTCTTTTTTACGGACTGTTTGCGGGTGGCCGCGAGTGGTTATCGGTGAACCTGTTTGAGACCAGCCGCCAACCCTTGACGCTGTACGTCAATGGCCTGGACGAGCTGCTCAACAAATACAGAGCCCTGCCGGAAATCTACGCCTTACATCCGGCTATTCAAGGGCTCCTGCAAACCCCCGACGATCCGGGTTTAAGACGCCAAGCAAACCTGTTGTTGGAAAAGTTCAACACATCATCGCAAGCGTCCGACACGTATGTGCTCGACGCCCGTGGCATGACCTTGGCGGCCAGCAACTGGAATCAGCCGGTGACTTTCGTTGGCCGCAGTTTCAGTTTCCGCCCTTATTTCCAAGACGCGATCAAAAGCGGTAGCGGGCGATTTTTCGCCTTGGGCACCACGTCGCTGCAGCGCGGCTATTACATGTCCCAAGCCGTCACCAACCCCCATGGCAAAACCATCGGCGTGGTGGTGGTGAAGGTCGATGTCGCCCAAGCTGAAAAAGGCTGGAGCGCGCCCGACCACGCCGTCATCGTCACCGACACGGCGGGCATCGTGTTTTTGTCATCGCGCCCCGAATGGCTATACACTGCGCTGCGCGATCCCAGCCGTGAAGCCCTGGCTGAGTTGGGCCGCACGCGCCGTTACGCCGACAAAAAAATCGGCCGCTTGCCGTTTCAGATCGATGGTGCCGCGTCGCCGTGGGACAACACCTTCAGACCCGCCAACGGAAAGGGTCGCACCTATCTCGCTACCCATCAAGACATCGCCGATGCAGGTTGGCGCGTATGGATTTTGGCCGATACGTCACCCGTGCTCAATATGGCGCTGGCGTATGCGGGGGCGATTATTTTGGTCATTGTGCTGATGGCTGTTTCTGCCGTCAGCTTGGTCGAGCGCCGCCGCGGTCTATTGCGGGCGCTGAGCGTTCAACACCATGCGCGACTGACGTTAGAAAATGCCGCCACCGAGCTGGAACGCCAAGTCGAAAAGCGCACCACCGATTTAAAGCGCACCCAAAACGAGCTGGTTCAAGCCGGAAAGATGGCCGCGCTGGGCCAGATGTCGGTGGGCATCAATCACGAGCTGAACCAGCCGTTGACCGCGATCCGGTCCTACGCCAGTAATGCAGTGAAGCTGTTGGATCATCGCCGCGCGGATGAAGCGCGTGAAAATATGGCGCTGATTTCAACCTTGAGCGAGCGCATGGGCGACATCATTTTGCGCCTAAAAATTTTCGCCCGCGAAAGTTCCGACGAGCGCACCCCGCAAATTTTGCAAACCGTGATCAACGACACCCTGCGCATCGTCGGGCCACGTCTCAAAAAAGAACACATCAAGCTGACCATCAATGTGCCCGACGACGACATCATCGTGCTGGTCAATGAGGTGCGCCTGGAACAAGTCCTGGTCAACCTCATCAACAACGCCATCGACGCCTTTGAAGACAGCGGTGAGCACAGCATCGACTTGAGCGCCACTGCAGGCGAGCAAGACGCCATCGTGCAAGTGCGCGATACCGGGTCAGGCATTCCCGATGATGTGATCTCGCACCTGTTCGAACCGTTTTTCACCACCAAGGACGTCGGCATCGGTCTGGGCTTGGGGCTATCGATATCGTATGGCATCATCCAAGAATTCGGCGGAGAGCTGAGCGCGCGCAATCTAGAAAACGGCGGCGCTGAGTTCACCTTCAACATTCCACTCGCCAACCAACACCCGCAACCCGGCGAAAAGGCCTGATCTATGCTCGACAAACCCCCGGTGATCGTAATCGATGACGAAGAGCATGTGCGCCGATCTTGTGCGCAGTCTTTGGACCTCGCCGGATTTACGCCCAGCACCGCCGATTGCGGCGAAGCCGCGCTGGACCAACTTGCGCGCAGCTTTCCCGGCGTTCTGGTCACCGATGTACGTCTCGGCGGCATGGACGGCATGGAGTTTCTCGCCAAGGTCAAGGAACTGGACGAAGACATCCCGGTGATCTTGATCACCGGCCACGGCGACGTGTCTATGGCGGTCGAAGCCATGCACCAAGGCGCGTTTGATTTTCTGGAAAAGCCGTTTGATACGGATCGTTTCATTGACGCGGTGTCGCGCGCCGCGCAAACGCGCTGGCTGGTGTTGGAAAACCGCCGCTTGTCGTCCAAGCTCAATGCGCGCTCGGGCATCGACAGCGTGTTGCTGGGCCAAGCGCCGATCATGGTGCAGCTGCGCGACCAAATCACCACCATGGCCCAAACAGACGCCGACATCTTGATCATGGGCGAGACCGGGTCGGGTAAGGAACTTGTGGCGCGCTGTCTGCACGATTTTGGCCCCCGCAAAGACAAGCACTTTGTCGCCATCAACTGCGGCGCACTGCCGGAATCCATGATCGAAAGCGAATTGTTCGGTCACGTAGCAGGCGCGTTCACCGGCGCCGCCAAAACCCGCGTCGGCAAGTTCGAGCATGCCCAGGGCGGCACGGTGTTTTTGGATGAAATCGAAAGCATGCCACTGGATCTACAAGTGGGTCTGTTGCGCGTTTTGCAAGAGCGCACGGTCGAGCCTTTGGGCGCCAACACATCAATCCCCCTGGACATCCGCGTCATCGCCGCAACCAAGGTCGATTTGCTGGAAGCGTGCAGCACAGGAAAATTCCGCGAAGACCTTTATTACCGCCTGAGCGTCATGACGGCGAATATCGCGCCCTTGCGTGAACGTGCAGAAGACATCGCCAGCCTGTTTCAGCACTTCGTCGCGATTGCCTCCACCCGCCAGCGCCGCACCAGCCCCGCGCTGAACGCAGCCTTGATTGAGCAATTGATGCAGTACCCATGGCGCGGCAACGTCCGCGAATTACGCAACGCCGCCGAGCGTTTCGTCCTCGATCTAGAGCCGATACCGGGGCTCACGTCCAGCGCCAACGCAGACGCCCAGGCTGCCTGCGCTGGCGCGACAAGTCTTCATGAACGAGTCGAATGTTTTGAGAAATCGCTGATCGAAACCGAGCTGCGCAGCAACCGTGGCAATGTGACGGAAACCTGTAGAAGCCTCGCCGTGCCGCGCAAAACGCTTTACGACAAGCTCACCAAATACGGCCTCAAACGCGATACCTTCACCATCTGAACGATCTTTGGTGTGTGAAAACCCACACACCAGAGGGCGCACACTGTGTGGATATGCGCACACACAATCTCGCCACGCCCTTGCCCTATGTTAGGCACACCCGCCATTTTTCACCTTATTTCAAAGCATTAAGGCAATCACACGCCCCAGCAACATAGCTGGCATGCGTTTTGAGTGCTCCTGGACACCCGCAACTCCGCTAACCCGGCCTGCGGCACGAATTTTCAAGTCTATTGGGAGACACACAATGCGTATCGTTAAAACAGCCCTGGCCGCCACCCTCGCGGTTGGCCTTCTTGGCAGCGTCGCCGCCAAGGCCGAAGAGATCGTCATCAAGTTCAGTCACGTCACCAGTGGCACCACTCACCCCAAAGCCATCGCGGCCAATGAATTCGCCAAGCGCGTCAATGAAGAAATGAAAGGCCGCGTGCGCGTTGAAGTGTTCCCTGGTGGGTCATTGTTCAACGACGACAACCTGCTGATCGAATTGATCAAGGGTAAGTCCGTACAGATGGGTTCGCCTTCGCTTTCGAAGTTTGAGCCGCTCACCAAAAAGTTCCGCATTTTCGATCTGCCGTTCTTATTGGAAGACATCCACGCCGTGAACCGTTTCCAGAAATCCGCAAAAGGCCAAGAGCTGCTGCGTTCTATGGAAAAGAAAGGTATTCTCGGCCTGACGTTTTGGCACAACGGCATGAAGCAGATGTCCGCCAACAAACCGCTGCTTACGCCCGACGACGCCAAGGGCCTGAAGTTCCGCGTGCAGCAATCCGACGTTTTGGTCGCACAAATGGAAGCTTTGGGCGCAACCGCGCAGAAGCTGGCATTTAAAGAAGTCTACGGCGCGCTGCAAACCGGCGTCGTCGATGCCCAGGAAAACACCTGGTCGAACATCTACTCCAAGAAGTTCTTCGAAGTTCAAGACGGCGTCACCGAAACCAACCACGGCATCTTGGATTACGCCGTGATCGTGTCGCGTCGTTTCTGGGAAGGCCTGCCCAAAGACATCCGCGCCGACTTGGAGCGCATTCTCAATGAAGTCACCGCAGAGCGCAACAAGCAGTCCTATGACCTCAACCAAGCCAGCCGTGCGAAAATCCTTGAAAACGGCGGCACCATCCGCACCCTGACGGCGGAACAGCGTACGGCATGGGTCAACGCCATGAAGCCGGTATGGGCTAAATTCGAAGACGAAATCGGCGCCGATCTGATCTCCGCCGCACAAGCCAGCAACAAATAAGCAACCGTACATTTTGGGGACGACGTCGCGATGATTGCACGGATCATTTATTACCTCCACAAGGCAGAAGAAGCGTTCTTGGCGTTTCTGCTCGCCGGTATGGTCATCGTGACGTTCACCCAGGTGGTTGCCCGATACGTGTTCAACTCAGGCGCCATTTGGGCGCTTGAGTTGACCACTTTCTTGTTTGCTTGGTTGGTGATCCTCGGCATTTCCTATGGCATCCGCGTACATAGCCACATCGGCGTGGACGCTTTGGTCAAGCTGTTCCCCCCTGCCGGACAAAAGTCTTTCGGCCTGCTGGCTGTTCTCGCGGGCATCGCCTATGCAGGCTTGCTGTTATACGGCGCGTGGGACCATGTCATCGGCATTGTTTATGAATATGAAATTGAATCTGAAGATCTCAAAATCCCGCTGTGGATACCGCAAAGCGTCTTGCTGATCGGCTTCGCGCTGATGATCTGGCGATTGAGCGTTTTGGGCTTTCGCATTCTCACCGGGCGCGACGTCGGCCTGACCCTTGGCGACGAAGGCCGCGACGCCATGGCGGCTTACGGCGACCACAACGACGACATGGCCGAAGACCTGCGCCACCACGACGATCTTATCCAAGCCAAAAAGCTGGGAGATGACAAATGACCATCGCTTTTTTGTTCATCTCCCTATTCGTTTTGCTGATGATCGGCACGCCCATCGCCATTTCGTTAGGTTTGGCGTCACTGTCAACGATCCTGTTCTTTTCCGGTGACGATCTTGGCTCGTTGGCCGCCAAACTGTTCGGCACCATGCACCACTACACCTTGATGGCGATCCCGTTCTTCATCTTGTCGTCGGCTTTTCTATCCACCGGCGGTGTGGCGCGGCGCTTGATCCGCTTCGCCACCAACTGCGTCGGTCATTTCCATGGCGGCTTGGCGATGGCGTCGGTTTTGGCGTGCATGCTGTTCGCCGCCGTATCGGGATCGTCCCCCGCCACCGTGGTGGCGATCGGTTCCATCGTCATCGCAGGCATGATGCGCGCGGGTTACAGCCAAGACTTTGCCGCCGGCGTCATCGCCAACGCGGGCACCTTGGGCATCTTGATCCCGCCATCCATCGTCATGGTGGTGTACGCCGCCGCGACCGAAGTTTCGGTCGGGCGCATGTTTCTGGCCGGCGTGATCCCCGGTCTGCTGGCTGGTACTATGCTGATGACCGCCATCTACATCGCTGCGCGCGTAAAGGGCCTGCCGCGCCTGCCGTTACCAACGCGCAGTGAGTTCACCACATCGTTCACCGACGCCATCTGGGGTTTGATGCTGATCGTCATCATCTTGGGCGGCATTTACGGCGGTGTGTTCACGCCCACCGAGGCCGCCGCCGTGGCAGCGGTTTACGCCTACATCATCGCGATCTTTGTCTACCGTGATATCGGCCCGCTGAAAAAAGGCGAGCCACGCACCACGATGCTGAAAACCGTAACTGGCATGGTCGCGCACAAAGATGTCGTCGAGACCATGGTCGATGGCGCACGCGTCACCATCATGCTGTTGTTCATCATCGCCAATGCCATGCTGTTCGCCCACGTGCTGACAACCGAGCGTATCCCTCAGGCCATCACCGAGGTGATCATCGCCGCTGGTTTTGAGCCATGGTCGTTCCTCATCGTCGTCAACATCTTGCTGTTGCTGGCGGGCAACTTCATGGAGCCGTCGGCGATCTTGCTGATCATGGCGCCGATCTTATTCCCCATCGCCATGGAGCTGGGCATCGACCCCATTCACCTTGGCATCATCATGGTGGTGAATATGGAAATCGGCATGATCACCCCGCCCGTCGGCCTCAACCTATTTGTCACCGCAGGCATAACCGGCATGTCGCTGATGCGCGTCGTCAAGGCGGCGCTTCCCTGGTTGATGATCTTGCTGGTGTTCTTGATCATCGTCACCTACGTGCCGTTTGTATCAACTTGGTTGCCCAACATGTTGATGGGTCCAGAAAGAGTTAACTAAAGGTTCTTGGGTTCCCCAGGACCTCCCCAAGGAAAAGCCCCCGCATTGCGGGGGCTTTTTTTGGCTCGAACTCTGTGCGTTTTATCTCCGCACAACAAACACCGACATCGGCGCGTGGCGCACGACCTTGGCCGCATTGCTGCCCAACAGGTAGTCGCCCAGTTCCGGCTTGTGAGACGCCAGCACGATCACGTCGGCTTGCCACCTTTTCGCTTCATGCAAAATCTCATGATATACCGCGCCTTCGACAACGCGGATCGAGACCTTGATGTCTTCGGGAACACTTTGTGACATCAACGTCGCCAAGCCCTCTTGAATTTCGCTGAGGGTGTCCTTTTCAACGCTTTGCGGTAAGTAAGGCGCGACCATCGCATTGATCGGCGGCGCCACCGTTACGGCGTGGATTTCACCATCCCAAAGGTGCGCCATATCGACGGCGGTGGCGATCACCTGTGCGTTGGTGGCGGTGTGTCCCAAATCGATGGGCAGCAAAATCTTACGGTACATGGTCATCCTTTCGCCGCTTTAGCTTGACGCAAGTTCAAGGTGAACAAGATCACGAACAAAGCCAAGCCCCCAAAGTGGACTGGCGCCGTGGCAGGCCACAACATCAGCCCACCCGCCAGCGCAACACCCACGCGCGAAACCAGATCAAGCGGCGCTTCCATATAGCCCTGGATCGCACCGGTCATCGCGTACAGCCCCACCAGGGCAAAAGCGAAGATGGTCACGACCTCGACAAACGTGCCGCCCAGCAATGGCGTGTAAGCAAACAGTAACGGCATCACGTATAGCCCTTTGGCGATTTTCCATGCCATCAACCCGGTTTGCATCGGCGGGGTTTTGGCAATCGCCGCAGCGGTGAACGCGGTCAAGCACACCGGCGGGGTGACGTTGGAATCCTGGCTCAACCAAAACACAATCATGTGCGCCGACAACAGCGCAAACATCAGGGTATCGGCGCTCAACATCTGGTCACGCAGTGCGCCCATCAAATCGGGCGGCACCATCGAGAGCAGGTTTTGCGCGCTTTCCACCGACATCGCTGCGCCCAAATTGGCCGCTTGTTCTGGGGCCGCAAGCATCAAGATTGCCATCGCGGTTTCCGGTATGCTTCCATCCGCGATGACTTGCACCAATTGGCTTTCGGTGATCAGGCTGAACAACGCCGGGGCCGACAGCGTGCCCAACACGATGTACGCCGCCGTCACCGGAAGGCCCATACCCAACACCAACGATGCAACGGCGATCAGCGCGACCGCAATGATCAAGCTGTTTCCCGCCCACTCTGAAATCATCAACGAAAACGTATTGCCGATGCCCGCCGTAGCGATCACGTTGACGATCAAGCCAACGCTACACAACAACACCGCCGTCATGATCATGTTGCGCGCGCCCAGCGCCAACGCTTCCAAAATCGCTTTCACGCCCATCTTGTTAGGCGTTAGCCACGACGCTGCAACGATGGCCAAGATGCTGATGCCCGCCGCATAGGTCGGCGTATAGCCGTAAACCAAAAGCCCGATTAAAACCGAGATCGGCAGCAAAAACGGCAAGCCGCCCCGCCTGAGAACTTCGGAGGCTTTAATGCCGTCATCCACGGGCGTGACGTTGCTGCGCTTGGCCTCGATCCGCACGAAAAACGCCACCGTGGCAAAGTACAACAGCGCCGGCAAGATGCTCACCACAACAATGGTGGTGTAAGAAATTTGCGTATAGCTCGCCATCACGAACGCGCCTGCACCCATGATCGGCGGCATCAGCTGCCCGCCGGTTGATGCCGCAGCTTCGACGCCTGCTGCGAACTTCGGTGGGAATCCTGCTTTTTTCATCAACGGAATGGTGATGACGCCCGTCGATGCCGTGTTGGCCACGGCGGAACCGGAAATGGTGCCCGTCAACCCTGAAGCAAACACCGCCACCAATCCCGGGCCGCCAACGGTCTTTCCAGCCACCGCACGCGCCAGATCGATGACAAAATCGCCAGCACCTGAGCGCACCAAAAATGCACCGAACAAAATAAACATAAATACGAACGTCGATGAAATGCGCGCGATGTTGCCGAACAGGCCATCGTCGCCGTAGACGCTGCGAAACAAAATCGTTTCCGGCGAGAGCCCTGAAAATGAGAAGATCCCATCGACTTTCGCGCCCCACCAGCCCACATAGCTCAGCGCCAAGATGATCAGAATGGGAATGATCCAACCGGTGGTGCGTCGCGTCAGTTCAATTGCCGCCAGCACTAAGATCGTGCCGAACACCCATTCAGCAGTGTTCAAGCGCACCCCACGTGCGTAAATCGCGTCTTCCATCCCCACCATATAAACCGCGGAAAACGCGATCAGCAAACCCAAGGCAATATCGAACGCCAAAACGGCGCGCCCCGACCACCGCCCCGTGGTGTGCACCGAAGGGTGCAGCAATACACAAAACAGAGCGAACCCGGCAAAGTGCAATGAGTTCTGCCACAACGACGGCAAGATCGTGAAAATGTTAAAATAAATATGCAGAACGGAGATGGCGACGCCCAACCCCATCAATACCAAGGCCAATACGCCATGGTCGCGGCGAAAGCCGGTTTCTGCGTCATTGATTTCGATGTGCGCCTGCTCTTGTGTTGACTCGCTCATAATCCCCTGCCCCTCATTCGATGAATACGCAGCCCCCATCGATCGCCACCACAAAATTGTGGTGGCGATCAACGTGGGAGATCCGTCTTCAGTCGTTATTTTGCGATCAGGTTATCGGGAATTTCGATACCAACTTCGCGGTAGTATTTAGCGGCACCGGGGTGCAACGGCATGGGCAAGCCTGCGATCGCCTTATTGATATCCATGGCTTTCGTAGCTTTATGGATGGCATTCAAGAACGGCAGGTTTTCATAAAACGTCTTGGTGATTTGATAGACCGCGTCTTCATCGACGTCGGCGTTCACCGCCAAGAAATTCGGCTGCGCAATGGTGGTGACGTCTTTATCCAAACCGGGGTAGGTGCCCGCTTTGATCGTGTACGGCGTCCACAGGCCCAAATCACCATTGGCTTTTTTGGCTTGTTCCGGGGTGAAGCCCAACAACGTCACTTTGTCGCCCATGGAGGCAAACACTTTGGTCACCGCGCCCGTAGGCACGCCAGCCGGTGTACCGATACCGGAAACCTGGCCGTTTTGCAGCGCGTCGCCGCTGGGGCCGTAACCGCCGTGGACCAGCTTGTAATCTTTGTTGACGTCAATGCCGAGGTTGCCCAGCAACGTGGTGTTGGAACCGATGGTGCCGGAGTTCTTTTTGCCCAGCGCCATGGATTGGCCTTTGAGGTTTTTCAGATCGTCTGCGGTACCGGTCTTGGCGAAGTCGTTGAGCACGGTGAACTGCTCGACGTTTTGCCACAGCATGCTTACGGAACGCATATTCGTCTGCGGGCCGTCACTGGAAATGGGGCCTTTGCCGTTCCACGCGTAGTAGCCATACAGGCCTTGCAAGATGGCGAATTGGACTTCGTTTTCGCGCAGCAATTTGACGTTTTCACCGGAACCCGCAGAGTTGATCGCGGACATGCCGATCTTTTGCTTTGGCTGAAGTTTGACCTTTACCAAAGTGGCCAGGGCCACGCCGACCGGATAGTACGTGCCGCCGGTGCTGGCGGTCGCCAACAGGTAGTTGCGCGCTTCTGCAGCCTGAACGCCCGCTGTCGCCGCAACGCTGGCGCACAACGTCGCAACCGCAACAGCGCCTTTGTATTTGCTGATGAATGACATATTCGTCTCCCAAGATATTGGTTTTTATGATTTGGCCGCTTAAGCGGCCTCTCCCACCCCATCTCTAAGCAAGAGCTGGGCCAACGCGGAAAACTATATAACAACATGATTTTAAATGATTTTTACATTGTCAGGCCGGGCCTTAGGCAGCTTTCCGCCGATGGGTATTCAAACCATCGGCGGAAATCCGCCTATACGTCTTGATCCGTGTTGCGCGCCAAATTGTATTTGCTCATCTTTTCATTGAGCGTGCGGCGCGGAATCGACAGGTCTTCCATCACGGCAGTGATATTGCCCTGGTGTCGGCATAGGGCTTCTTGCAGCAAGCGCTTTTCATACACGCGCACCTGATCGGCCAGCGACAACGTGGCGCCGACAGCCCCTGGCTCATCAGCGTTGAGGATTTGCACCAAGCGCTGTTCAACCGGATGTGACGATAGAACGAAGCGCTCGGCTGTATTTTTCAGCTCACGCACATTGCCGGACCAGTCGTGGCTCATCAGGCTGGCGTATCCCGCCGCATCCAGCACCGGCACCTCTCGCCCATAGGCATCTCCCGCCAGATCGGCGAACAATTTGAACAACAACGCGATATCTTCGCGCCGGGCGTTCAAAGGTGGGATGTTCAGCGCGATGGTCGCGATGCGGTAAAATAGGTCCTTGCGCAGACGCCCCGAAGCGACAGCCTCTTGCGGGTCTTCTTGAATGGCTGCGACCAGACGAAACGACACGGGAAGTTCCGTGTTGCTGCCCAACGGCACCACCACCTGTTCTTCCAAGGCCCGCAACAGCTTGCTCTGCACATCCATGGGCGTGCTGGTCAGCTCATCCAAAAACAAGGTGCCGCCGCTGGCCGCTTCCAGCTTGCCTTGGCGGCACACATCGGCGCCGGTGAAGGCCCCGCGGGTATGACCGAAAAACTCGCTTTCCGCCATTAGCGCTGGGATCGCCGCACAATTGACCGCGACAAAGGGACCGTTTGGATTGGGCCCCAAATCATGCAGGCAGCGTGCGACGACTTCTTTACCGCTGCCGGTCTGGCCGCTGATCAAAATAGATGCGTTGGTCGGGGCATAATCGACGATTTCGCGTTTAAGGCGGCGCATTTCGGGGCTGTGACCGACCAAGCGTCCGTCCAAGCCTTCCGACGCTGCCAAGTCGCGTTTGAGGTTGCGGTTATCAAGCACCAAGGCGCGCTTTTCCTGCGCACGCTGCACAATTTCAAGCAGGTGCTCAGGCTCAAACGGTTTTTCGATGAAATCATACGCGCCGTTGCGCATCGCCTGCACCGCCAAGGTAATGTCACCGTGACCGCTCACCAAAATCACCGGGATGTCCGTATCGATGTCGCGCACGCGGTGTTGCAGTTGGGTCCCATCCATGCCCGGCATTTTGATGTCCGATATCACCACGCCCGCGAAAGTCCGCTCAATCCGTTCCAACGCCGCAGCGGCGCGCGCGAAATCATGAACCTCAAACCCCGCCAATTCCAACCACTGGCGGGTGGCGTCGCGCATCGACTTTTCATCGTCGACGATGAAAATCAGGCCTGAATTTTGCTGTGTTTCATCAGTCACTTTTGTTCTCGCATACAGGCAGCTTTACCACGAAGACCGCGCCGCCCGACGGCGCGTTGGCGACGCGGATGTCGCCATCCAAGTCGGTCACGATACCATATGTGATCGACAAACCCAGACCTACGCCTTCGCCGACCTCTTTGGTGGTGAAGAACGGGTCGAACAGACGTTCTTGAACCTCTAAGGACACGCCCGCTCCGGTGTCTTTAACTTGGAATTTTGCGAACCCATCAGATTGCTTAAGCGTCAATGTGACCTTGCGCTCATCTTGGTCGCGCACTGCATCCAAGGCGTTACGCAATAAGTTGATGAAGATTTGTTCCAAGCGCACGGTATCGGCCTTGACGATCACCGGGATGTCTGGAATATCGACGACCAACACACTGCCTTCTTCCCTGGCTTGAGGCTGCATCATGTTTTCGACATGGGCAATGGCGTCACGAACGTCCAACGGATCAAGACGCACCGGCGCTTTACGGGCAAAGGTTTTGAGCTGCCCGGTGATCACACCCATGCGTTCGGTCAGGCCCGAAATTTCACCCAGCGTTTTGTCGAGGTGGCCGGTCATGCCTTTTGCCAACATCAACCGTGCGCTGGCGCTAAACGTGCGGATCGCGGCGATTGGCTGATTGATCTCATGAGCGATGGCCGCCGACATTTTGCCCAGCGCCGCTAGCTTGCCCGCTTGCACAAGTTCGGCTTGCGTTTCGCGCAATTCGGTTTCGGCGGTGCGGCGCTCGATGATTTCAAGTTCGAGCTGCTTGTTAATCGCGCCAATTTTTTCGGCTTCGCGCGCACGCCGCCGCGAAATAATTTTCTGTTCGCGTTCGCGCCAATACAGCAACAGCGTCGCCAGCAAAACCATCAGCGCGCCGCCCAAAAAAAGCATCGCTTGGCGGCGTTCTTCAAGCGGCTTAACCGAGGACAAATAATGCAATCGCCAGCCCTGATCGTTCAAGGCGCGCGACACATGCATGTAGCGCCGACCGTCGATGGCGACACTGTCCGCACCCGCGATCGCGCCATAGTCGATATCCAAAACGTCCAAGTCCTGGCCGCGATATTGCTTTCGCTCATGAATGAGGTTGCGGTTTGTTGGCGATAACGGCGACAAAGTGCGAAAATTCCAGTGTTCCTGACTGGACAAAAAGATCACCCCATTGTCGTCGGACACAAACACCGTCTCACCGCCATCACGCCAATCGTGCTGCAAGGGACTCAAGTCGATTTTGACCACTGCGACGCCAGCGACGCCATTGGCGTTGCGCACTGGATGGGACATGAAATACCCGGGCTGTCCGGTGGTCGCACCGATGGCGAAAAAACCGCCTTCTCGGCCCTCCATGGCGTCTTGAAAATAGGGCCGGAATGCATAATTGCGCCCCACAAAACTCAACGGTTCTTGCCAATTGGACGCCGCCACCGTGGTGCCATCACCATCCATGACGAACAAAACATCGGTACCCGATTTGGTGTTGATGTCCACCAGGGCGCGGCTCGCGTTCTCAGATTCGTCGGCTCTGTGAACGGGTTTGGACAGCAAAGACTTCACGCTGGCGTCGCGCGAAATGAGAAATGGAAGGTAGCGGTATTTTGCCAACGCCGCATGCAACGTGCTTTGATATAGGTTAAGGCGTTCTTTCGCCACCGCACGCATATCGGCAACCACCGCACGGTCCGACCACATGCTGGCTTGCCACAGCGCGATGGCCGCCAGGGCCAGAACCGCCGCCCCAAACAATACCCCCTTGATCGTTGAGCTCTTCGCCACGTTTATTCATTCACCAAAGGACGTGACAGCAAACCGTGAATGATTGCGTCCAAGTCTGCATCGACGGTGAGCACCGCTTCCACCGCTAGACAGATCGGCATATCGACCTGATTTCGCCGCGACAGTTCCGCCACCGTGTCCGCGTTGTGCACACCTTCGGCAATGGTTTTGCGCCCCGCCATGATGTGTTCCAACGTTTCGCCTTGGCCCAAACGGTAACCCACCGAAAAATTACGCGACTGCATGGCGTTGCAGGTCAGCGTCAAATCGCCCAGTCCCGACAGCCCCATCAGGGTGTGACTTTTTGCGCCCAACACCAGACCCAGTGCGTTGATTTCGGCCAAGCCGCGGGTGATCAAAGCGGCGCGGGCGTTGTCGCCCATGCCTTTGCCGGTGACGATGCCGCACGCGATGGCGAGCACATTTTTGGTCGCCCCGCCCAATTGCGCGCCGATGATGTCGTCGCTGACGTAGGTGCGAAAATGCGGCGACGCCAAGGCTTTGGCCAAGCGTTCGCCGACTTCCGTGTCGGGGCACGCGACCAAGGTAGCGGCGGGCAAGTCGCGGGCGATTTCAGCGGCGAAGGTCGGACCTCCCATGGTGGCGATAACTGCATCCGGGCCGAGGCAATCACGAACCACTTCGGCCATCAGCTTGCAGGTGTCTTGCTCAACGCCCTTTGAACAAATCAAAGCCGGAACACCCGCACGCCAGTGCGGGGCCGCCTGGGCGATGACCGAGCGCAAAAACGCCGTCGGCACCGCGACCAGCACCGCGTCGTTGTCGCAAACCTCGCCAAGATCGCGGGTCGCACGAATATTCGGGTCCAATGGCACTTCGCATAGATAGGTGTTGTTGGTGTGCCGCGAATTAATTTCTTCGACGACGTCGGCCTCATAAGACCAAATGGTCACGTCGCGCCCGGCGCGCGCCGCCACGGTGGCCATGGCGGTGCCAAAAGCGCCCGCGCCGATAATACCGATTTTGTTCATAGCTATCCCTCCGCCATACTGTGCGCGTTCGGGACGGTCCAAGCCTAATCTTTATCGCGCTGGACAAACACGCTCAGCAACGCCAAGCCGCCTGAAACCGTCATTAACAATAACGATAGCGCATTCAGTTCGGGTGTCGAGCCCTCACGCAAGCGACCGTACATGGCGATGGTCAAAGGCTGATCGGAACCGGCCAGCATCAGCGTGGTGTTGAAGTTTTCAAACGACATCAAAAACGCCACGATCGCCGCACCGACGATGGCCGGTTTCAAGTACGGCATCGTCACCGTCCGCACCGCCGTCAAGCGCGATGCGCCCAAGCTTTGCGCGGCTTCTTCCAGGGCAGTATCGAATTTGCGCAAGCGCGCCGCGATCACCAGCGTGGTGATGGTGGCGATGAACGAAAATTGACCGACGATCACCAAGAAGGTGCTGGGGCGCAAAAATTCCAGATCGATGCCATAGCTATTTTCCAACCAATTGGCGATGGTGCTGGAAAAAACCAAAATCGAAATGCCCAAAATCACCCCCGGCACCACCAGCGGCAACAACATCAACATGTACAGGAAGCTCTTGAACGGAAATTCGCGCCGCTCGAACAAAAACGCGTTGGTGGTGCCCACCGCGACCGACAACACCGTCACCCAACAGGCAATGAAAAACGACGTCCAGATGCTTTCCAGCAAGCGGCCATCATGAAACAGACCCAAGCGCGGTTCGGTATCGTTCAAGAACCAATCCAGCGTAAAGCCGCCCCATGGCAAGGATGGAAACATCGAATCGTTAAATGCGAACACCGCCACCACCGCCAGCGGCAGCACCAAATAAACGAAGAACAATGCGATGTACGCGCCGTACAAAACGCGAAAGCTTTTTGGTTGAGGGATTGAAGGGATCATGGCCGGCTCCTATCCCATGGTCTCGGTAAGGGTTTGGCGGCTGAGCTTCAACCCCGACCACACGATCAACGACGACAGCCCCAGCAAGAGGAACCCAAATGCCGCACCCTGTTCCCAGTTAAACCGGGTGATGAACTGGGTGTAGATCTGCGCGGTGAACCACAAATTGTCCTTGCCGCCCAACAGCACCGGCGTGAGGTAGTTGCCCAGCGTCAACATGAACACCACGATACAACCCGACACGATGCCCGGCATGGCGTGGGGGATGATGATCGTGCGCAACACCGAAAAGGCGTTGCCGCCCAAATCGTAGCCCGCTTCGACTTGAGCATCCTCGAGGCTATCCAACGTGGTCACCAACGGCACCACCATGAACAGCATCGAGGTATAAACCAAGCCGACCATGATGGTCGCGTCGTTATAAAGCATCTCCACCGGGCCATCGGCCATACCCACCCACTGCAACACGTTGCTAAACACGCCCGATTCACGCAGCAAGATCATCCAACCAAACGTGCGCACCAATTCGCTGACCCAAAACGGCACCAAGCACAGCAAAAACAAAAACGCCTTGAGCCGTCCGCGCAGCATTTTGGCGATGTAATACGACACCGGAAAGCTGATTAGAAGCGTCAGCGCCGTGGCCACAATCGACATGATCGCGGTGCGCGCAAAGGTGCGCCAGTACAGCGGCTCGTTGAAAAATTCACCATAGTTGGCGAAGCTGAATTCGTAAGTTCTCACCGCCACCCGTTCGCGGAGCGAAATGGCCAACATGTCGGCGTGCGGCAAGATGATCAAACCAATCAGCCATACCAGCAACGGGGCCATCAGCAAAAACAGACTGAGACGCGTGGCGGCTTTTAAGTTCATACCGCCCCCCCATTGTTGTCACCCGTTGCGGCAAACGCCTTGGCCTGGACCATGCCCCAGCCGAGATAGACGTTTTGGCCGCGGTTGAGCGTCGAGAACTCTCCTGTCTGCGGCAGCGCCACATCAAGCTCACCGCCGGTGGCGCGGTCGCGAATCAAGGCGCGGGAGTTGGCGCCGTTGAACAAGATGCTCACCAGTTCGCCGTCAATGCGGTTTTCCATACCGCTGATGCGGTCAGCCTCTTCAGACAGAACGACTGATTCCGGGCGTACAAAGATATCGACTTCGATGCCTTCTTTAAGCGGCGTACCACCCGCTGGCGTGGCCAGCAGTTCGACGCCATCGGCAGAAACGACCTTAACGCCGTCTTTGTCGGCGTGTTCGACTTTGCCGTGCCAGCGGTTGCTGTCGCCAACAAAACCCGCAACGAATGCCGTATCAGGATGGTAATAGAGCTCTTGCGGCGTGCCGATTTGTTCAAACTTGCCTGCGTTCATCACCGCCACGTGGTTGGACATCACCAAGGCTTCGGATTGGTCGTGGGTGATGTACACGAAGGTGGTTTCGAACTGATCTTGCATCTTTTTCAGTTCGACCTTCATATGTTCGCGCAGCTTCAAATCCAACGCGCCCAACGGCTCATCCAACAACAACGCAGCCGGTTCCAACACCAAGCACCGCGCGATGGCGACACGTTGTTTTTGCCCGCCAGACAGTTGGTTGATGCTTTTGTCACCCGACGTCGGCAGGTCGATACGGCCCAGCGCGGACTTCACCTTTTCGGTGATTTCGTGTTTGGGCAGGCCCTTGCGCACCAAACCGTAAGCAATGTTTTCCGCCACCGTCATCATCGGAAACAGCGCCAGATGCTGGAACACCATGTTCACAGGGCGCTTGTTCGGCGGCACGTTGAGAACCGACTTTTCCTTAATCAGGATATCGCCAGAAGTGGGGTTATCGAAGCCCGCCATCATGCGTAAAATGGTGGTCTTGCCACAGCCGCTGGGGCCCAAAATGGAAAAGAAATCGCCTTGGGGAACACCAAACGACACATTGTCCACGGCGGTGAAACTGCCATAGCGACGTATCAGATTGCGACATTCCAGATCATACGTTTCGGCGGTATCAGACATCGGTCCCCCGGGAAATTTTGGCGTTCTCAATATATCAAAAAAATAGAGATTGGCGCGAGGTGCCAAAAGCACCCCGCGCCAATATCAGATCAAAAGCTCAGATCACTTCGCCGCTTGAACGCGGTCCATGACTTTGCCTTCCATGTCTTCCAAACCGGCGGGAACCGGCGGATACCATTTGATGTTGTCGATGGCCGCCGCCGAGAACGTGTCTTGATAGACTTTACGCTTGGCTTCGGTGACATACTTGTCGCCATCTTTGGCCGCAGTGAAGTTGCCAGCGGCTTCGGTGATCATGGCCGCGATTTTCGGCTGCATCACGAAGTTGATCCACTTGTACGCGGCAGCTTCGGCTTTGGTCTTTTTCGGCAGCGCAAAGGTGTCGATCCAGCCCAATGCGCCCGAGGTCGGGGCAATGGTTTTTACTTCAGGCTTTTCGGCATGGACTTTCCAGCCCGAACCATCCCACGCCATAGCGGCGACGACTTCGTCGGAACGGATCAAGTTGATCAGCGCATCACCGCCGCTCCAGTACGCCTTCACATTGGGCTTACATTCGATCAGCTTGGCCTGAACCTTGTCGAGGATCTCTTGGTACTTGGCTTTGTCGCCATATGCTGCAAACGGATCCATACCCATGGAGAACGCAAACGCGATCAAGGTCGGACGCTTCATGCGGTAGGTCACTTTACCCGCGTATTTCGGGTTGCACAGGTCCAAGTAATCTTTGATGTCACCGGCTTTGGCGGTGTTCACCGTCAAGGCGCTGGTGCCCCACACGTGCGGCACACCATAGACTTTTCCATTCAGAGCGGTGTTTTTCTTGGTGCCTTCCAGCATCGACGTGATCATCTGCGTGGCGTCGATCTTGGACAGGTTGATAGGCTTGTAGATGTCGTATTCCGCCTGGGCGCTGGTGATGCGATCTTGCGACGGCTGGGCGAGATCGAAGCCCGCGCCGCCGGTGGCGCGCAGCTTGGAAATCATTTCTTCGTTGTTGGAATTGGTCACTTCAACGTCAATGCCGGTTTCGGCCTTGAACATTTCGACGACCTTTTCCGGAGCATAACCGCCCCAGGTCAGAAGACGCAGCGTTTCCGCCTGTGCCGAGGTAGCTGCCAGAACCAGACCGGTGCTGACCAAAACGCTGGTAAGAAAATGGGTTTTGGGTTTGAACATTTGGAACTCCTCCCAAAAATGGAAATGTTAAGTCATTACACGCGATACCACCCCTCTCGCGCATGTCGCCATGACGCGAAACGGGCTCTGTGATTTGCGCCGGGTGTCGCCACTAGGGATAAGGCCCCCCGGATCGTACATTGTGTATGTCACTGTTCTTTTGGGTATCAGGCAGCCCTCTGCAGGTTCCCATATCCTGCGTTCCTCCTTGACCGCCCATAAATGCAATCGAGCACGTATAGACCATCGACCCGCAAAGTAGCGTATGTCCGGAAACAAACATTGGCAACCGCAATGTAATATTATTTTCAGGATGAACTGTTTAAACCCAACGGTTTTTTTAGAAACAATGACACGGTATTTTTCAACGCCCGCATCGTTTCAGGCCAATGTTTCACACGTATGACGGCGGCACGAAATGCCCCATCGAAAACTCCCCTTATTCTCCAAATTTTTTAATGGTTTTAAAGACCTTTTCGTGGAGCTCGAACGCCCCTTCCATCCGATCCGACCACACGCGGTGTTCCGGGTGTTCGCCGCCAATGGACGACAGGTCATATTCCAACGCTTCCAGCAAAAGAGAGGCGATTTCGTGTTTTTTCTCTTCACAAGCAATTTTATGGGCGGCAATGATTTTATCACTCAAACGTCGGCTCAACATCATGCACCTCCTGAGTTTTATCCTTGCCGTTCAGCTTAACATATCTCCGGCACATTTCCGGGGCCTATTTCAGCACAAAGTCCTGACCGCTGACGATGCTTCCACCACCGTCGATTTGAATGGCATATTCCTGATCCACGCTGAGCCCCAACCCCTGGACCTGATCTGGCGATACCCGCAACGTATAAGCTCCAGGCGCAACAAAATCGAACAGGAAAAACCCGTCGTAGGCACTTTCAAGCTCACGCACCACGTCGCCGTTTTCTTTCAACAACTGCACCACCACGCCTGACACGCTACCGGGTCCTTCGCGCCAGATGCGAAACACCGAGCCGTCGATTTCTCCGGTTGAGACGATGGGAAAGTCAAACCGCCCGGTGGTGCCGGGGCGCGGCACCGTACGCACGCCGCCAGGATTGGCAATCCAATACGGATCGCCCAATGTCGCCAAATCGACCTTCAAGTCCACTTCACGGTAAGGCTCCAGGCCGTTGACGTAGGCATAACCATCCTTGTCGGTGCGCCCTTTGAGCGGCGCGTCGTTGGCGGTAAAGCCGATACCTTCCAGCGGCTCATCACCTTCGGAAAACACACCATCATCGTCGTTGTCCAAAAACACCCGCGATGCCATAGCGCCCTTTGTAGCGATGTTGCCCCGCGCCATGTCGACGGAACCGGTATTGGGATCGCGGGTCAACGAAAAGTTCAACGTCAGCTTGGCGACCATTTCGCGTGCGCTGGTGTAATCGAACGCCAGCCCCGCCAACAACTGATCAAACGACGAGTTCACACCCAACGAATACGCCGTCCCCGGGGTGCTGCCCAGCGTGCGAGTGACGTTGGCGCTGCCCTGGTAGGTCTCATCAATGGTCCAGTCGCCGCTGAGCGACATAGAGCTGATTTCTTTGAGCGGCGCGATGGAATAACCGACCAGGCCGCGCACCCGAAACGCATCCATACGTCCGCCAATCAACAGCGAACCGCTGGCGGTTTTGTCAATACTGCCATCCGCACTTCTGTTGTACGACGCGTTTAAAGAATTGGTCACCGACGCCGGTCCGATGGCCTGTGACATGCGATTTGTCAGACGCGTTTCGGTGGCTTTGGACTGACGGCGGGAATGTTCAAGGGTGATGCCGAACGGAATGCGCGGGATCACCGTTTCGGGGATCGAACCATCCAAGCGCAGCTTAGACACGCTGGTCAAAGGATCGCCGCTGGTGGAGATGTATTCACTGAAATAATCGTAGTAACGATCGTGCTGCCCGATCACGCTGACACCCGCCACGGATGTTTGCGCCGACAAACGCCCCGCCGTCCCGCCGCCTTGGCGGTTGGTCACTTCGGCGCGAGTATAGACATTGCCCAGTGACGTACCCACGCTGAGGCCTCCGTAGCGTTGCTGGCCGGTTTCATCGGGAACGATCGATGCGTTGGCGCCGACGGAAATGTTTTTTGAAATGCCCAATTGCGCCTCGCCAAACAGGCGCATGTCGCCATCCACATCTTTGACGGTGTTTCTCTTTTTATACAGCAGTCGTTTGTCGTGCTGGCTGCCGCTGACGCGAAACTGCACCTCGCCGGGCTTGACCAAGGTCTCACCGACGCGAAACTGCTGAATTTCTTCGCGGGTTTGGCCTTGCGGACCATAGAACACCAACTTCACCACATTGACGCCAAACAGCAACGGCACGTCGCCAAAGCTGTAGCGGCCATCGGTTGAACTGGCCTGAAACGCGATCAGCACTTCGTTCCGGTAGAGCTCGACTTCCCAACCGATCGGCAAATCGCCGTCCAGGGTGATTTTGTCGAATTCGGTCGGGCTGCCCAGCGGCAACGACGACACCTTAAACCCACGCCCCAATTGAGTGCGCGCCACCAATGGAATTTCCGGAGTGTATATATCGCCCACGGCGATTTCGTTGATCGGGGTTTCACCGATGCTATCGCCAAAAACTTTACCGTTGGGGTCTTTGCGTTCAAACTTTAGGCGGGTTTCCGTCACCTTATCTATGCTGGTACCAGCGACGAACATTTCGGCGTTGGCATAGCCCAAGTCGGCCGACGACAATAAGTTATAATCTGTGAAAAAGCTGGCGCTGGCGCTACGCGGTTTGTTGATGCGGGTGCTGGTGTCCAGGCTCAGCATCGGCCAATCCACCAACCTGTGCGGGGTTTGGACTTCGGGCAGGTCTTGGGCTTTCTTTTTCACCCTAAACATCCGCTTACGATACTCGTCACGGGCCAGCTTCATCTCGACCGCTAGAGGTTCGCGCGATTCGATATCAATTGTCAGCTTGGACACCTCGAAACGAATATCGAGGGGAAACCACTTCGACAACAAGCGGATGTCGACAAAGATATCGTCGGGATGCAGCTCCACCATTCCTTCATCGAAGCCCCCTTGACGGCCTTCGACCACCACGGTTCCACGACGTACATTCATATAAAAGAGCTTGTTCTCTTTAATGAACCAACCGTTGGCCGTGCCTGAGGCCGGGTCCACACCGATGGGAAACTCCAACACCTCGGCCACGTCGCGCAACGGCAGCAACAAGCTGGAGCCGTTCAGATAGCCAAGCATGGAGTCGGCGAGAATTTCACCGCCCAAACGCATTTCCAAAAGCAGCATTTCGTCGTCGGACCGGTGGACGATCTTACTGGCGTCGCGATCAAAGTTGTCGTCGGCAGGCGCGCGATCAGGGCTGGTCAAGTCTTCGCCATCGACTTCCAGCCCGATCGAACTTCCTTCATCAGCTTGCGAAGTCACTGGGGCGACGGGCGACGCCAACGGCGCAGGTGGTTGCGGCGATGCCGCCAGCGCGCACACAGACAACCCTGCCCAAACGCAAACGGTGAGGCCGAATCCGAGCAAGGTGAGGGGGACGTCAGTGTGGGTGCGGTATCCGCTCAGTCGCCTCATGTATCCTCAATCTAACGGACGGAACTGACAACAAGCTGACAAAACACGCCCATCCGCACGTTTCAATTCACCTTTGCCATACAAATACGTTGGCGTTCAGCTCTGCTTAAGCTTGGCTGAATATAAACGCAGGCAACATCAGTGAAATTTTCTGACCGGTTTGAATTTATTATGCAAACCATACAAATCAAATAAATGTGAATGTCACACGTTATTGTCAGCTTGTTGTCAGGAAGCGTGTGTATAAGCGGTGCAACAGTGCTCTTGAAAAATGCAGAAGCAAACAAAAAAATAAAGCAACTCAACGTGTGGCGATGTGAGCAGAAGCTTTAGCTGGACGTATACCCAATGTAACCTCGGCGGCCCATGCTAAAAGGATTTTTTATGAGCTACACGACGAAGATTTCTGCGATTGCCGCTGTTGCTGCACTCGCGTTAACCGGCACGCAAGCCCTTGCCGCCAATGCCGTTTCCGGTTCTGCAAGTGCAACGATCGCGTCCCCGATTTCGATTGCTGAAACCACTGGATTGAGCTTTGGTTCCGTGACTGCTGGCACCACAGCGGGCACCGTTACGGTTGCTCCCGCTGGCGGCGCAACGTACGGCGGCGGCGTCACCAACTTCGGCGGCGGTGCGGTTCCGGCTGCATTCTTGGTGACGGGTGCGCTTAACACCGCCTATTCCGTTACCATCGACACCACAGCCACGCTGAGCAGCGGTGCCAATTCGATGACGGTCAATACCTTCGCGACCAACCTGACCAACGGCGCAGGCACCTTGTCGGCGACGGGCACCGCGACTGTGAACGTTGGCGCAACGTTGAACGTTGCCGCGAACCAAGCTGCCGGCGCTTATTCGGGCACCTACAACATCACCGTTAACTACTAAAAACGGCTGATTGTTTTAGCACGGGTTACGCGTTTTATTTCGCTCTAGAGCGGGAGCAGATTTTTGCTCCCGCTCTATGTGCGTTTAAACCCGGCCTCTTTGCGTCTGCGCTGAAGTGTAATTTTGCGTTCAGATAACCGCCTTTTAGGCCAGGTGGGCTGGCTTTTTCGAGAATCAACTCGAAAACAAGGGCTGTTTGGGCGTATAGTTAAAAAGAACGCTTCGCGCGACTAACCATTCGACTGATGACATGAGGCTTCCTGACGTGTTCGGGCAACGCACATTTTCTAGGTCTGTCAAAATCGCTGTGGCCCTGTTGGCCGTAGAGGTTGTTGTTGCTGCGCCAATGGTTGTCGAAGCAGCAGGCACCAACGGTCTTGCCTCTGTCGAAGTGGTCGCATCGCCCTCAGCCCTCGGCGCACTGTCGAATTTTTCGATAGGTGTTATCAGGCCTGCTGCAAAGTCCACCGTAATCAACGTCTCCCCTGACAACATCAACTTGCAAACCGCGAACGGGCAGGCCGACAACGGCCTCGGCCGTATGCAGCCCGCGATGTTCAGCATTTCCGGCATCCCGGATCAAACCTTTTCGATCAGCGTGCCGCAGCCTGGTTCCGCCACGTCCGGCCAGGGGCAAGTTGAGTTCGTATCCTTCGAACACAATGCCGGAACGACGCCGACCATCGGTTCGGACGGAACGGCGGTGTTCGCCGTGGGTGCCCAGGTCAAATTCACCGAATTTATAGAACTCGACCTCACCGCCGCCGCCAACCAAAACGGGGACAACCCGACTTCAGCAGACAACCCAAACGGCACGCCCGCTGAAAAAGTCGGCATGCCCAAGGTCAACCCATTTGGCGTGCAAGCCGTCTCAAATGGCTTTCTCAACATTCTCGTATCTTACAACTGATTGACAAACCATCCAGCCCCCCTCACAAATTGTTAGCGCATGTGCGCAAGACTGCAATACAGTCCAACTCAGATGCGCCCCAGAGATGCCAGTGACTTTAAGGAAATGAATACCATGATGAAACGGGTTTTGCTTTGGCTGGTGTTTGTATGTGCGGGTGCCGGTATTGCCGTTCCGCTCTCAGCACAGGCGCAAGGCGGTGGCGACCTCGTCGTTTCGCCCACCCGCGTGGTGTTTGAAGCCCGCACCCGGTCATCCAAGGTGACCCTCGCCAATCGCGGCAGCGCAACGGCGACCTTTCGCATCTCACTGATTGACATGTCCATGGACGAGTATGGTCAGATGAACCAAGCCGCGCCCGAAGACACGTCTTTGCCTTCGGCCAAAGGCCTCATCCGCTATGCGCCGCGCCAGATCGACATCGCGCCCGGCGCCACCCAAGTGGTGCGTTTGTCCCTGCGCAAGCCCGCGAATTTGGCGGATGGCGAATACCGCTCGCACATGTTTTTCCGCGCCGTGCCGCCCGAAGGGGCCGGCCGTAGCGTCACTGATGACACGCCCTTGGAAAAGGGCGAACTGCGCATTCAATTGGTCCCCATCTACGGCGTCACGATTCCCATCATCGTGCGCAACGGTCAATTGAGCACCAATGCTGGTCTGCAAAACCTGGTGTTAAAGGATGCAACCGACACAGAACCGCAAAAACTGGAAATCGAATTAACCCGCGCGGGCGACCGTTCGGCGTTCGGCGATTTGGTTGCACTGTACCGCCCGGCGGATGGTGGCGACGAGATCGTGGTTGGGCGCGTCAGCCGCGTGGCGGTCTATACCCCCAATGCCAAACGAACGGTCGTCTTGACGTTGCGGGTTCCCGATGGCGTCAGCCTCAAACCCGGTGGCTCCATCCACGTCACCTACCGGGAAACGGATGAAGAAGGCGGTAAAATTCTCGCCGAATCCGACTTCGCGTTGAAATAACAGCCCACTTTTAGCGCATAAAAAAGGACCGCACATGCGGTCTTTTTCAGTTCTGATGCCTATGGCAAAATTCAGAGCTTATTGGGGATCAACATACACGGTGAAGTCACCTGTGTATTCCCCACCCGGCTGACCCGTAGGAATGTTCAGCGTCGCGCCCATCTTCAGCGTCAGCTTTCCTTTGTGGTTCAGCTGCACAGCACCGGCTGGCGGGTCGGAGACAAAGTTCGTCAGCACTGCCGATCCCGATGGACCGCTCACCGTTACAGTCGTCGGCAACGTGATCAGAACCGTGCCGTTTTTTGGGCCCTTGATTTTGTACACAGCAGCGCGTGGGTTTCCATCTAGGTAAATTGCGTAGCCCGTCGTGGTCAAGACACCGCTGGGGCTGACCGTCGCCGCACCCGGCCCTGTATAACTGCTGGCGATGGTTGAGAAGCGAAGCGTCCGTCTTTCTTCGAGCTCGATTTCAATTTCGTCATCATCATCGTCATCTTTGTCTTTACCGGCCCACGCGGTTTGGGGCAGGCAAAGGTACAAGGCAACAAGTGCCAACATGACAATTTTAGACGCACCAATCCACCTGCGAGATTCACTCCCACAGGCGTGTCTGGCGGCCCATTGCAAAGGTGGTTCATAATCGAACTTCATTCTGATGTAAGTGTCTCACAATTCCCAAATCGAGGCGACTACTTTTGCAGGTAAAGCCCAGGAAAATCACCGCGACAAATTCATTCACAGTCCGGCAGTGACAAGGGCCGTTTAGTCATCGTAACCATCGTCGCCGCCGTCATCGTCATCGTCGCCTTCATCATCATCATCGTCATCGTCGCCACCGTCATCGCCGGAATCATCCGAACCGACATCCCCTTCATCATCAGCGCCGCTGCTGGCACCGCCACCGTTGTCGATGGCGCTGGCCAACTGATCGAGAGGATTGGAGATATTCGCCCCCAATAAAGGTAACGTGATCAATAGAGTTCCCGAAATCATGGCGATGATCACGCCGTACTCAATCGCCGTGACACCGTCTTCATTGTGGCGAAAGGCTCTCACCTTCGCCCACACCCAAGTCATCATTGGTCTTCTCCCAATGCTTCAAGGTTGAGTTGCGCTTGTTTGTAGCCTTGGTCGGCAGCCAATCGGTACCATCGTCGAGCTTCTTCAACGTTGGCTTCAACCCCTTTGCCGAATTGATACATCACACCGATTTTGTTTTGCGCCCGCGCCGACCCTTGGGTCGCCGCGTTCAAATACCATTCCATCGCTTGGGCGTAATCTTTTTTCACCCCGCGCCCCGACTGGTACATGAAGCCCAAGTTTTCTTGAGCCTTGGCATCGCCTTGTTCCGCCGCCTTTTGGTACCAAGAGACGGCGACGACATCGTCGACTTCAGTGCCATGGCCAAATTGATACATGACCCCAAAGCTGCGCTGCGCCGGGGCATACCCCTGTGCGGCGGCGGCCTTCAACAAGTCAAACGCACGGACCTGATCCTCACCGACCCCATCGCCTTTTCGGTAAAGGCGCGCCAACGCGGTTTGTGCGCGGGCGTAATCGCTTTTTGCCGCCTGTTGGTACAACGCCGCCGCACGTTCAACATCTTGGTCGACGCCAAGGCCTTTGCGATAGAGGTTTCCAAGGCTATATTGAGAACGGGCAAAGCCTTGATCCGCGGCTTTCTGGTACCAGCGCGCCGCACGGGTCGGGTCCTGAGCAACGCCGTTTCCGGCAAGAAAAAGATCGGCCAGATTATCTTGGGCGCGGACATCGCCTTGCTCCGCTGCGGCCAAATACCAATCTTTCGCGGCTTCAAAATCACGGCTTACGCCGCGGCCTTTTTCATAACGCAAGGCAATGCGGCGTTGCGACACAGCGTGACCGTTCTTGGCTTTTACCAAAAGCGTTGCAAATTTTTCATTGTCCAGGTCAAGGTTTTGATTAAGGCTGGCTTCCACATCCCGCCATTTCTGCACCGCCGCCGGGTCGGGCGCGACGGACTGATAGTGATGGTAGAGCGCTTGAAATGCATCTGCCTCTCCGGCGCGGGCAGCCTTACCCAACCACATCACCGCGTCAACATACGACAAAGCCACGCCCTCGGCGCGTAGATACATCATGCCCAGCTTATGCTGCGCTTTCGCATTGCCGCCATCGGCAGATTTTCGATACCACGATGCGGCAAGGCTGTAATTGTGCAATACACCTGCACCCTGCATATGCATGTCGCCCATTTTGATTTGAGCATTCGCATCGCCGGAACGAGCATTTTTCAAAATACCCTGAACATCGGCGCCAGCAGTATGGGGGCGATCAATCGCTTGAGTTTGAGATGATGGTTGTGATGATTGAGGGATTAGCGTTTGTGCATTAGCGTCGACGACCGCAACGAAACTCGATAGCGAAATCACTCCCAAAACCATCGACTCAAAGCGTGTAATGGTTGTCTTGAAAATCCTCATAAAATCCCCAAACGCAATTGAAAACAGCGCCCTAAATCTTATGCGACCATACAGGGTTTGCAAGCGTGACGAAAGACCAACAACCCTGAATAGGTATGATAAATCAGTTGCCAATTGACTGAGGATGAGGGTTTACCAATTGCGACACGCGCCCGACGCATCATACGGCCCGCCCGGCTTATCGATAGAAGCGTGCTGCGTATTGATCTCTTTATGAAATTGCTTCGTGACTTGAGTGACAACGTTTTGCAAAACGCGCTGAGCTTCAGCTTGTCCACGTTTCATGCTGTTGACTTGACGCGGATTGAAACGAATTAGAGCTCTTTCCAACTCGCGTTTAAGCAGCTTGGCGTATTTACGCACCCCTTCGCGATTGACGCGAACGTGTTCCATTTCATGCTTGAGAACGGTGGTGTATTGACAGCTACCCAGCGCATATTCCCGTGGCACCTGAACGGCCAGCACACTATGGCCAAAACGGGCGTCCACTTGGCGCACAGTCAGGCATATTCGCCCGTCTTGCTTAAAACCACGGAACTGGATGTTCATTGACGTTTCGACTTCGCTTTGGGTCAAACCCAGCACCAGATTTCCGCGCTTGAGCAAACCGTGCGCCTTGGCTTTGGAATTGATCTGATGGAGACTTGACGACCTTACCACCTTTGGGACTGGGTCGATCAGGCGCAGGTCAACACGTGCGATTTCCGGCGCAGCACAGACAGCCGCCCAAGCTGTCGAAGCACCCAGCATCATCAAGGCCGACAGCACCGTGCAAAAAGTATGAAGGTGAATTCTCATCATAGCTTCTAAATAAGCATGATCCGGTCAGAAGGAAAGGCTGTAATGTTGGTAACCTAAACGGCACGAAGCTGAGCCACGCTGGCGCTTTTTTCCCTGTACATGTTTTTGTCCGCCAGATTGACTAGGCGTTCAACATCGTCCGCGTCTTCGGGGAAGCGCGCAAAACCGACGGACGCGTGAACAATAAGTTCGATGCCGCCCAGTTTCATGGGCCGGTTGAGTCCAGATTTCAGCTTGCTCAGCACGCCATCCAAAGTCGGGGGATCCGTGACGCCCGGCAACAAAATCACAAACTCGTCCCCGCCCATGCGCGCCACGGTATCGGACTTGCGGGTTAGCGCCATCAGCCGTTCACCGACCTCAATGAGGACTTTGTCGCCGATGTGATGGCCATGTTCGTCATTTATGGGCTTGAAGCCATCCAGATCGATATACAGCAGTGAGAACCCGAATTTCGAACGATCACCAAGCGCCGCCAACTGATACAGACGGTCAAACATCAAACGCCGATTGGGCAAATTGGTGAGGTGATCGTGAAGCGCCAGATCGCGGTTGCGCCGTTCCAACGACAACAACAAGTATACCAAAGCGCCAAAAGCTAAAGCCACCAAGACGCCAATGCCGCGTACCACGTGAGGCGTGTTATCCGACGCCCCCCATCCGCCCACAGGCATCGCCGCCATCTGCCATGATCCGTTCGGCAGACTGACCATTTGGGTGATGACATCTGGAGTGGAAAACAACTTTGCATCGCCAAGGAATACATCGCCATCCGCACCGAGGCCATCGACACCCCTGAGCGCAACGTGAAGCCCTCCAACGCGCTCAGATACGCCCGCCGCTGTGAACAGCGACGGCGTGTCCATCACAATCGCCGCCAACCCCCAGTACACAGGCGGCACAACAGGATATGTGGTCCGGTCCTGAACGTAAATCGGGGTCCGCGCGATCAAACCTTGGCCGCCCTGAACCAAATTGAGCGGCCCTGCGACAATGGTGTTGCCCAAATCGATCGCGCGTTTGACCGCCGGCCATTGCTGAGGATTATCGCGATAGTTCATACCCAGCGCGCGTTCGTTACCCGCCAGGGGGTAAATGAACTCGATGACGTTGTCAGGCGCCAAGGCAAGGTTGCGAATGTAGCGCCCCGTCGTGACCATTTCCGTGGCCAGCGGCTCAAAATCATTCCACGTCAATTTTGGATGCGTGGCGACATAACTGATCATGCCGCGGGTCAGGTAGAGCGTTGAATTGATTTCACCTTCAAGACGCGCCCGGATCAGAGACAATTGCTCGACCACGCCTGTGCGTTCTCGATCGATGGCTTTTTCGGTGCTGAGCGAAGCGACGAATTGGGTCAGCACAAGCACAAACACAACCACCGTCAGCGCAAACATAACCCGCGACGCGCGACCAAATTCTTCAAGCCATCTCAACACGGTGTCTCTTGTGATCATGAGGGTCTGCCCAAACCTATTCTAATGAGTAGTATAAAATGATTACATCTCGATCAAAATAAGGGGTTTGAGCTATACGCTGCGCAGCCATGCATTGAAGCGCGGGAGGGTCCGGTTTATGGTCTTGAACTCAGACCTAGCAAGGAAACCGTCGATCATGCCCGTCACATTGGTTTACATAACCGTGAAACCGGACCGCATCGATGATTTCATCGCCGCGTCCAAGGCCAATCACGACGCCTCTATCATTGAGGCCGGAAACCATCGTTTTGATTTTTTGCAAAACCAGTCGGACCCCTGCCGGTTCGTCTTTTACGAATGGTTTGCCAGCGACGCCGACGTCGATTTGCACAAACAAACTGAGCAATACAAGGCATGGAGCCAAACCGTTGAGGCCATGATGGCCGAACCGCGGCGAAGCGTGCGCCACAACGGATTGTTCCCGGAGCTGAATTCGTGACCAACACCATCATCCCTCAAATCGTTCCGGCGCCGTTTGCCATCGCCCGTCTGCCGAGAATCATTTTCGGCGCGGGCGCGCTGTCGCAACTGGCGGACGAGATTTTGCGCTTTGGCCCCAAAGCCCTCATTGTCACCGGGGCCAAGTCGTTCATCGCGTCTCAATCGTGGGCGGAACTGCAAAACCAACTGAGCCACGCCGACATCGCCTACAGCGTCTTCAAGGTCGCTGGCGAACCGTCCCCCGAATTGGTGGATGACGCCGTGGCCGCACACAAAGACGCCGGATTTGACGTGGTCGTCGGCATCGGCGGCGGCAGTGCACTGGACGCCGCCAAAGCCATCGCCGGATTACTCATCCCTGCAAACTCTGTGATGGATCATCTGGAAGGCGTCGGGCCTGAGCTGGCGTATCAAGGCCCCGCCACGCCGTTGATTTGCGTGCCCACCACGGCGGGCACCGGCAGCGAAGCGACCAAAAATGCCGTTCTGTCGCGCCATGGCGCCGATGGTTTCAAAAAATCGTTTCGCGACGATGCCCTGGTCGCGGCCAGCACCATCGTCGATCCCGATGTGCTGGCGACGTGCCCCAAGTCCGTGATCGCCGCCAACGGCATGGATGCATTCACCCAATTGCTCGAAAGCCTGACCTCAACCCGCTCAAACGCCATGACCGCCGCCTTGGCATGGTCCGGGTTAGAGCGCTTTACCAAAGGCTTTTGGGATATGTGGCTGCTGGCCGGCGAAGATAGTGTGCGCGCCCAAGAAGCCCGCACCCACATGGCCTACGCTTCGTTGATGTCGGGGATATGCTTGGCCCAGACAGGTCTGGGTTCGGTCCATGGCTTGGCGCAACCGCTGGGCTCACTGTTTCCGATCCCCCACGGCGTGGTCTGCGGAACCTTGGTGGCGGAGGCCACCGACATCAACATCCGCGCCTTGATCGAACGCGAACCGTCCAGCCCGGCGTTGAGCGTTTACGCCCGTGCGGGCGCGCTGGTGCTGAGCGACAACCTGCACGGCAACGACGCGCTGGATGGTCTGGTGCGTACACTGAGGGACTGGACCGAGCGTCTTGAGCTTCCCCGCCTGGGATCGTTCGGCGTCGGCGAAAGTGACGTTGCGCGCATCGTCGCGGGCAGTCGCGGCTCATCCATGCAGACCAACCCGGTGGTTTTGAGCGACAAAGAAATCGGCGAACTGGTGAAACGGCGCATCTGATCCCTATATAAAGATCATGAACGACATGCCCTTCACCCCCCAACTCACACCACAAAAGATGCTGGAAATGGGCGTCTTTGGCGGCTGGTATTTCGGCGATTATCCGGGCGGCGTTCCGGACGACCTGCCACAAAGCTGGTTCGCAGGCGCCAAGCTATCCGCCCAAGGCTTCGACAAGACACTCAACTTTTTTGGCGTAGAAGCGGGGCAACCGCGTGCGGTGTGGTTGAAAAAGGGGTGGATCACGCCCGAAGACCCGCTCGGCTGGTTTCAATGGTATTGCCGCTATAGCTTAGGCCGTCGCCTAGCGGGCGTGGATAACGTTCAGATCAAACGATGGAAAGCGTTCGGCGCGCGGCACATTCCGCAAATCAAAAAAAATTGCCAACCTGCCGACGTGTTTTGTCGCCCGCGCCAACGCCAAGCGATCTTACAGTGGGCTTACGAGCCTTTGATCTGAGGATCGCTTGCAAGAGATGCCGAGCCGCCTTCGACCGCGCCGCTGACCGACACCGGTTCACTGTCGTCAGCCAAAGTGCCGTCGAACATCAGATGCACCGGGCCTTTCACATGGATGTCGCGCTGAGGATACGGAAAGGCGATTTTGTTTTCGGCGAAGAGTTCCATAATGCGCAGATAAATTTCGCTTTTGATATTGGACACGCCTTGTTCCGCATCCTCGATCCACACCCTGAGTTCCAAATTCAAGGCATTGTCGCCATAACCTTTGAGCAAGCACCGCGGCGCTGGGTTTTTGAGAATGCGCGGAAATTCACCTGCCGCTTGCTCGGTCAGTTTGATCGCAAGCTTGACGTCGGAATCGTAAGAAATACCGACGGGCAAACGCTGACGCACCAAACGATCTGAATGCGACCAGTTTTCCACCGGCGTGGAAATCAAAACTTCGTTGGGAATCAAATGCTCGATCCCATCGCGGGTGATCACCGAAACGTAGCGCGCCCCGATGGCGTTGATCCAACCGTAAGTCCCGCTGATGGACACCACGTCGCCGGGTTTGACCGAACGGTCCATCAACAAGATCACCCCGGACAACAGATTGCTCACCACCTTTTGCAGGCCGATACCAATGCCCAAGCCCAACGCGCCGGAGAACACCGCCAAGGCGGTGAGATCGATGCCCACCATGTTGATGCCGGTCAAAATTGCCAGCGTAATGAACAACACACGGGCAAGCTTGCCGAACAAAACTTTTTGCGACGGGGTGAATTGAGCGATTCCTTTGAGCCGGTTTTCCACCAACCTTGCCGCTGCATTGGCAATCCATAGCAGAACCAACAGTGCGACGACGCCCTTACCCACCACCAAAAGCGACAAGCGGAAATCACCAAGATTTATGGCTAAGCGATCCAAAAACGCTAAGGTCGGATCGAGCAACCCAATGATGTCCAAGGCCGCCACCACCCACACGAACACCGCTACCGCTTTCGACCACCACGGATCTGCAATGAAGTTGAGCATCAGGCGGATCACCACCCAAGCTCTCAGCAGGCTAACCGCGATGCCAATGATGGCGCTGGGCCAACCCAACTGAAGGGCGGTGAACTGCGCCGCGCCGACAAATATCAACCACGCCAACGGCATCAGCAAGGGCTTGAGGATCAGACTCGTTTGGTAGCGGTACTTATTGGCCCACGCCCCGGCGAGAATCTTGTCCAAAATTATAACCAGTGGACGCGCCACAATACGCGCCAACAGATACGACAGCGCCACCACAGCCAACTGAATCAAGTTGGGAATCACCAGGATATGCGTCTGCACAAACAGCCAAATATCGTCCAAAATTTGGTTCAGTTGCGCAATGTCGAAGGAACCGTCCACGGCCCCACCCCCTTATGACGAATTTCAAGCTCTCGAATAATCTGAGCCTAAGGCCCACGACGGCGCATGTCCATGCGTTCGCGCACACCATCGCCAAAATGATTTCCGTTGAGCTTCTGATTGTTGCGTTGCACTATGCGCGCTCCCTCCCCAATCGCAGTTTGATCATGACCGATACCTCAGCACCCGCGCCTCCATCCGCCTTTTCAACGCCGCGTGCGGCGTTTTGGGGTGGTGCGCGCGAAGCCGCAGGGGTGCCGATGATGGTCATGGGCGCCAGCTTCGTCGGCTTTGGTTCGATGATCCACGATCTCGACTGGTCGGTGTGGCACGCACTGTTTTCGACCCTGTCCACCTGGGCGCTACCAGGACAAATCGCCATGGCGGAAATGGCCTACACCGGCGCACCGCTGATGGCTTTGGTTCTTGCGGTGGGCTTTATCAATGCGCGACTGTTGCCGTTGGTGGTGTCGTTGCTGCCCCATGTGCGCCGCCCTGGTGTGGCGACATGGACGTACTACGCCGTCGCCATGCTGGTTGCCGCGACCAGTTGGGTCGGCACCATGCGGCGCTTGCCGGATTTGCGCCAAGATCAACGGCTGCATTACCTGACCGGTTATGGCTTGGCGCTTTACCTCAATATGCCGCTCGCCACCGTGATCGGCTTTTACATCGCCGGACAGGTGCCGCTGCCCATCACTTTGGCGTTGGTGTTTTTGAACCCGCTGTATTTCATGCTGTTGTTTTTGTTCGACCTGCGCAATGTCGCCAAGGTGCTGTCGCTGATGTTCGGCGCGATATTGGGGCCGCTGTTGTACCAAGTCGCGCCGGATTGGAGCCTCATCGTCACCGGGCTGGTCGGCGGTACGGCGGCGTGGTGGATCAGTCGCAGCCCCTGGGGGCGTCGTGTTCAAGACACATGGTTGAAGCGCAAGGTCGGCCATGACTGAGGTCTCGATGTATTCTCCGTTCGTCGCGATCACGCTGGCGGCCGTGGCCACTTATGCGGCGCGCGCTGCAGGGGCCTTTTTATCGGGAAAGATCGGTACGGAGTCCGCCGTGATCGACTGGATCACCTGCGTCACCTACGCCCTGTTGGCGGGATTGGTGGTGCGCATGATTTGGATGCCCATCGGCGCGCTGTCCGCGACGCCGGACTGGATGCGCTTTGTTGCTGCGGGTACGGGATTGGCGGTCTTCATCGTCGCGCGCAAAAGCGTTGGCCTGGGCGTTCTCAGCGGAACCCTGACGCTGATCGCGTTGACGTGGAATTCGTTCTAGAAACGCGCTTAAAAACTTTTGAATCAGCCGTTTACCGTTTTTTTAGGCCTTATAACCCATTGTGGGTAGGCAAACGCATAGTGCGGAGGCCCTGACCAGAACGGTACAGATCATATGGCACAAACTTTTGGCATTCTCGGCTTCGTTCTTTCGCTGTTGGCGATCTTTTTCGCCAGCGAAGTGATGCGCCGCGCCGCGCACCAACAAAACGAGCTGCAAACGGCGCTGTTCAAAGCGATCACGCGCATCCAGAAATTGGAAAGCAACGTCTTTCACGTCGAAAAGCTGGCCGCTGAAATTCGCCACCAACGCAAACGTCAGGCGGAAACGCTCACCTCGTTCGCCAAAAAGGGCGAGACGCAAAAGACTGCGCATGCCGAAGGATCGGGTGAGCGCTTTACGCCATCGACCCACGCCGCCCAGCCCAGCGCCAGCCAGCCCGCAAAACGCAAAGCCGGGTAAAGCTATCCGCGCTTGCGCAGCACCAACGTCAACCAGCCGTCGCGCACGTAACGTCGTTCCAGTTTCAGGCCTTGGGCCAAATACGGCGCCAGCACGAAACGTTCATCGCGCACGATCAACCCCGAAAGCACCGCATAACCGCCGGGCGTCAAGCGCCGCGCCAATCCCGGTGCCAACGCCGTCAGCGGGCGGGCCAAAATATTGGCGACGATCAAATCGAACCGTGCACGCTCAGACACCGGCTTAAAACCGGGACCTGTGCGCAAATCCAACAGGTCCGCAACGCCATTGAGCAGCGCGTTTTCCGCCGCCACCCGCACCGCGGTGGGGTCAATGTCGGTGCCCAAAACGCTCAGCTTCCACAGCTTGGCCATGGCGATGGCGAGAATGCCGGATCCGGTGCCGACGTCCAATGGCCGTTCGAATGTATGGCGACGACCCAAATCTTCAATCGCTTGCAAGCAGCCCGACGTGGTCGCGTGGGTGCCGGTGCCGAACGCTGCGCCTGGATCGATGCGCATGGGAATGCGCCCCGCCAGCGGTCGTTCGTCGATGTGGCTGGCATAGATGAAAAAGCGCCCCACGTCGATGGGCGGAAAGCCTTTGAGATTTTCCGCCACCCAGTCGCGCGGCGCAAGCTCTGCGATATGGGCGTCGGGCGCGTCCACACCCAGAGTGTCCGCCATGGCTTTAAGCGCGGCGGTGACCGCATCCGGGTCGGGTGCAGCGGTGGTGAAGCCTTCCATGCGCTGAACGCCGCGCGGTTCGTCCACCGTCCACATCAAAGAGTCCACCAACGGCTCAAGCACTTGCTCGAACGCCGTCACGTGTTGGTCGGCAATTTCCAAGGAAATGCACCAAATTTGTGTTTCATCATTCATGCCCAAGGTATGGAAGAGGCCGCGCGCTACGTCAACGCACAATCCGCGCCCCCCCACTCGATTTACACAACACTTTGAAAACGCTCTCATATGTAATTCCCCTAATATGATCAGTTGTTCATATTAAAAACCCCTAATTTGTGCGGGGTTATTCATTGTGTTACATTTGGGCCAGAAAGTTTAAAGACGGGAGAGGTTTTCGCTCACGTTCGAAGAAGCCGCAAAGGCTTCTGTGGGTCCCTGGGGGGGGACCAAGAGCAACATAATGGGAGATATGAGTGATGACGGATATGACACATAAATACGGTTTGGCCATGCTCGGCGGCCTCGTGATGCTTGCCTTTATCACGGTTATTTATATGTAAGGTCTTCAGCAGCCGAAACACCAAAACGCGGGCGTTGTGCCCGCGTTTTTTTATGTGCGTTTGTTCACACCCATAGTCTCGGTTCTAGGCCCTCACTTGTGGGCTCATACTTTTTCGACGAAGCTGGCCATGACTTTTTTCAGCCCGGCCTTCTCGAACTGAATGTCGAGCTTGTCGCCGTCCACCGACTTGATCGCGCCGTAGCCGAACTTTTGGTGAAAGATGCGCTGTCCGACACCCAAACCGTCCGCCGTCATGCGCGCGGGAGCGAACACCAGATCGTCTTCACGCTTGCGATTTTGCGCCCGCTTCCAGCCTGCGCCGTAGCCCTGAGAGGTGTTAGAGCCGGAGCCGAACAGCGACTGCCCTTCATCAAAGCCTCCACGGCTTAGCCCCAGATCTCCCGCGCGTTCTATATGATCGGCGGGTAGTTCGTCGACGAAGCGCGACGGCAATGAGGATTGCCACTGGCCGTAAATGCGCCGGTTAGCGGCAAAGCTGACATTGGCTCTTTTTCGCGCCCGGGTGATGCCGACGTAAGCCAAGCGGCGTTCTTCTTCCAAGCCTTGGGTGCCGGTTTCGTCCAGCGCGCGTTGGTGGGGGAACAGGCCTTCTTCCCAACCGGGCAAAAACACCGTGTCGAATTCCAAGCCCTTCGCGCCGTGCAAGGTCATCACCGTGACTTTATCGACGTTTTTGCTGTCTTCGTTTTCCATCACCAACGAGACGTGTTCCAAGAAAGTGGTCATGGTGTCGAACTCGCTGAGGCCCACCACCAATTCCTTGAGGTTTTCGATGCGCCCCGGCGCGTCGATGGATTTATCGAGCTTCCACATTTCAGTATAGCCGGATTCGTCCAACACAATGTCCATCAACTCGGCTGGAGAATGGGACTGAGCCTTGACCCGCCAACGGTCGAAATCGATCATCAAATCGGTGAACGTTTTCTTGGGCCGCGCTTTCAACTCATCGGTGGTGAGCAATTCGCGGATCGCGACGATCAGCGAAATGCCGCGCGCGCGGGCATGCATATGCACCGTCTGCATGGTCGCTTGGCCTAGGCCGCGCTTGGGCAGATTGACGATGCGCTGAAACGCCAGATCGTCGTCGGGCTGGGCAATCACGCGTAGGTATGCCACCGCGTCGCGAATTTCTTGGCGTTCGTAAAAGCGCAAGCCGCCAATCACTTGGTAAGGAATGCCCAGCGTGATCATGCGTTCTTCAAACTCGCGGGTCTGCGCCGAGGTGCGAACCAAAATCGCCATTGAGGTCAAACGGTCGCCGTGGCGCTGGCGCGCTTCGATCTCATCGCCCACCCAGCGCGCTTCTTCGGTGGAATCCCACACGCCATGAACGCGGACCTTTTCGCCGTCTTCCAAGTCGGTCCACAAAGTCTTGCCCAACCGGCCTTCGTTGTTGGCGATCAAACCGGACGCTGCGCCCAAGATGTGCGGGGTGGAACGATAGTTGCGCTCCAAGCGCACCACTTTGGCGCCGGCGAAGTCTTGCTCAAAGCGCAAGATGTTGCCAACCTCTGCCCCGCGCCACGAATAGATCGACTGATCATCGTCGCCCACGCAGCAAATGTTTTGATGGCCCATCGCCAACAAACGCAGCCACAGATACTGCGCCACGTTGGTGTCTTGGTATTCATCGACCATGATGTAGCGAAAGCGCCCTTGATAGTATTTCAAGGTGTCCGGCTGGATTTGAAACAAATCAACGCACAGCATCAACAAATCGCCGAAATCCGCAGCGTTGAGGCGTTTCAGTTGCTGCTGATAATCTTTGTAAACCGCAATGGCGTGACCATCCAAGGCGTCACCAGCTTCCGATTCCGGGACTTTGTCCGGCATCAATGAACGATCTTTCCAGCGCTGAATGACGGCGGAAAAGGTGCGCGGCGGAAAGCGCTTAGGATCGATATCGCGGGCGTCCAAAATCTGCTTGAGCAGGCGGATTTGATCGTCGGTGTCCAAAATGGTGAAGTTCGGTTTCAACCCCACCGCTTCGGCATGACGGCGCAAGATGCGTGCCGCCAGGGCGTGAAAAGTGCCCACCCACCAGCCTTCGACCGGGGTGCCCAACATGGTGCCGACGCGTTCTTGCATTTCACGCGCGGCCTTGTTGGTAAACGTCACGGCGAGCATTTCGCCCGGTCGCGCACGCCCTTGCAGCAAGATGTGCGCAAGGCGCGTGGTCAACACGCGGGTTTTACCGGTGCCTGCACCGGCCAGCACCAACACCGGTCCATCGGTGGCCTCGACCGCTTCACGCTGGCTTTCGTTGAGCGTGTCGAGATAAGGCGCAGGCCGCGCCGACGCTGCATCAGGCGCAGGCTCGTCGGTCGGGTCCATCAATTCAAAAGGATCGTTCATCAGCGATATATAGCACGTGCGGGCGCGACGAAAAGAGGCGAAACGTGTTCAATGGCGTTAAACGTCGCGTTCTTCGTGGCGGCTTTGCAACAGGGCGCGGCTATAGGCTGACATGACGTGTTTTTCTTCCACCGTGCCGAGGAACTTGCGGTTTTCAAGATCGTCCACCACTGCGATGAGGTGCTCCCCCGATCCGCGAATTTTCTTCAGCGCGTCTTCCAGATGATCGTTGCACTGAAGCATCGGTGGTTTGCGCCGCGCCACATCAGCGGCGTTGATCAGCATGTCCATGGCGGGGTCGAACGCAGTCTCGCTCAAATCCGCCAGCGTAATGGTGCCGATCAGGCGTGAGTCCTCATCAATGACGAAAAGCTCACCCAGCTTGCTGTCTTGCAAACACACCCGCAATTGCGACAAGGGCATGTCGGGGCTGACCAGTTCGCCGTTTTCTTCCATCACATCGCACACCCGACTGGCGCGCAGCAAGGCGCTTTCGAAGCCGCCCTTCAAATCCAGGCCGCGGCGTTCCAGTTGAAGTTGGAAGAAGCTGTTCTTAGAGATCTGGCGGGTGATGCCGGTGGACACCACCACGGCCAACATCAAGCCCATGGTCAGCTCATAGTCTCCGGTCAACTCAAACACAATCAAGGTGGTGGAAATCGGCGCGCCCAAAGTCGCCGCCGCCACCGCGCCCATACCGATCAAGGTGTAGCCGCCGGTACCGGTCTGCAGCGCGGGAAATGCATCCGTCGCAATGATGCCGAACGCGCCGCCCAGCATCGCACCTACCACCAGAGACGGCGAAAAAATACCGCCACCAAAACCGAAACCGAGGCTCAGCGCCGTGGCCACAATCTTGCCCACCAAAACCGCCGCCAACAGCCACAACGCAACGCTACCGCTCAACGCATCGTCGGTGATGCCGTAACCAACACCCAAAACCTGAGGCAAAAACAACGCGATCACACCGACCAAAAACCCGCCGACCGCAGGGCGCAACCAAGACGGTCCCGGCAGTTTTTGCGATACGTCCTGAGCGGTGAATATGGCCCGCAACAAAAAGCTCGCCACCAATCCCGCCAGCACGCCAAGTACGATAAAGGCCGGAAATTCCAGATAAGAGGTGATTTCATGGGGCGGTAACACGAACGCCGGAAAGTCGCCGTAATACGCGCGCGACACTGCCGTGCCAGTCACGGATGCAATCACCACCGGGGCGAACGCTTTTAGCGCGTAATGACCGATGACCACTTCATTGGCGAACAGCGCGCCCGCAATCGGCGCGTTGAACGACCCCGCCACCGCCGCCGCAACGCCACAGCCCAAAAGCGTGCGCGACAAAGATCGACTGAGATGAAGTTTCTTGGCGATCCATCCCGCCAACGACGCACCCAAATGCACCGCTGGCCCTTCGCGCCCAACCGACGCACCCGAGCCAATCGACAGCGCATTGACCACAGCAGCACGCAAGCCGGTGGACAGCGACATGCGCCCGCCTTTCAGCGCACTGGCTTCGATCACGTCGGCAACCCCCTGTGTCCGCCCGCCCGGCATAGCGTAGCGAACCAGCAATCCGACCGCCAAACCACCCAAGGTCGGAACCGCCAAGATTTGCCACCAGGGCAGCGCAGCAACAGTGTCATACAACCGCTCACCGGGTGCGCCGTAAAAGCTAAACTGGAAAAACGAAATGGTTTCGCGCAGCGCAATCACCATGACACCACAGACCAAACCGATGAACAGCGACAGCAGCGCCAAAATCAGCTGATCATTGCGCAAAAATTTACGCACAGCTTGATACAGGCGCGTGGATAGCAACGGCAGTAAAAATGATGGGCGCAGCATAAGAACGGTCCAAATGCGCAAAAAACAGGTGAACAATTCATTGATAATAAAGAAGGAACGCTCTCAACGCCAGAGAGCCCCCTCAAAAAACCAAGAATTTAAAGTATCAGCTAAAAGTCAGCTCGCCGTTTTTTAAATCCGCCTGGCTGAGCACCTGATTGCGGCCATTGCCTTTGGCCTTGTACAGCGCCTGATCCGCACGCTTGATCAAATCGCTCAACGGTTCACCAAATTCGAACACCGCCGCCCCGATTGACACCGTGATGCGGCCAAGGTTTTGATTGGTGGCGCGGTTCACCAGCTTTTTGGTAGAGATCCGTTCGCGGATGTGTTCGGCAACATGCACCGCACCGTCTAGGTCGGTGGCGGGCAAGATCACCGTGAATTCTTCCCCCCCGTAGCGCGCGGGTACGTCATCGCCCTTGACCGCCTTGGTCATGGTGGACGCTAAAAGCTTCAGCACCTCGTCGCCCGTTTGATGGCCGTAGGTGTCGTTAAAGGCCTTAAAGTGGTCGATATCAAGCATCAGCAAGCTCATGCTTTCGCCAGTTTCCATGGCGTCACGGGCTTGGCGGCGCAATTCCATGTCGAACAATTTACGATTGGCGATGCCGGTCAGCGCATCAGTCAGGGCTTCGCGGCGCATATCTTCCAGGTCTTCGCGCAGTTGACCGATTTCGTTGGTGGATTCAGCCAGCTTTGTTTCCAGCGTCTGGTTGATTTCTTCCATTTTGCGGGTGTCGGTGATGACCTTGGTCACCGCGACCTTGAGGCCCGTGACGTCTTTGGCGCCCAAAATATCGCCTTCGGCTGTGGCCAAGGACTTGCCAAATTCAGCCGCACCCTCACCTGCATCCCCGACGTAGTTGAGGATATGTTGCAATTCGCTTTCGATCCGCGAGGTGGTTTCGTGCAAGACTTGGTCTTGTTCTTCGAGGCTGAAAAATTTGAAGTAAAGATCTGCGCTCACCGCATCGGTGAAATCTTGATTGTTATCGATCAGGATGGAAATCATCCGTGATAAATCCGGTTCTCGGCCAGCAACGTGCGTATACCAAACCAGAAAGTTATTGGGCGAGGCGGGCACATTGTGCTTCACCATCCGCTCCAGCGCTTGTTTTGCAAAGTCTAGTGCTTGCTCGAATGAATCGTGCACAGTCGTCCTGTTCCCAAACTAGTAAGCGCCCCATGGTCGTTCCGACCGCTCTTTTCGTTTGTCCTTATACTTTCGGATGATAACCGTATCCGCCAAAAGGCCAAGAGAGAAATGTATAACGGCCCTAAAAACAGCGTATTTTTCACCAAAATCGCACGTTGGGCACTGGCATGGCGCTTTGAGAGCGTGTACAAGGCAAGTCGAGCGCGCTGAGGGCGCGGATTCGCAGAGGTTTGGGGACCATCCAGAACCATCATGACTATACACTCTGAAACCAGCCAGCCGTTTGAGATCGCCGTCGTCGTGCCCGTACACAACGAAAGCGAAAACATCCGCCCGCTGATCGAGGAAATCTCGGCGGCGCTGGATGGCGTTGCCAATTATGAAATCGTCTACGTCAACGACGGCTCAACCGATGACACCGCCGACAAACTGAATGAGATGACCACCGCGCAGCCGCGCTTGAGCGTCTATAAACATGAAACCGCATGCGGCCAAAGCGCCGCAGTCGCCACCGGCGTCAAACACGCACGCGCGACTTATGTTGCGACACTCGACGGTGACGGACAAAACGACCCCGCCGACATCCCCGCTCTGTTCGCCCGTCTTAAAGAAGCGCAAACCCCCGATATGTTGTTGGTGGCGGGCTGGCGCGCCAAACGCAAAGACACCGAGTGGAAACGCTTTCAGTCCAAACTGGCCAACGCAGTGCGCCAAAAATTGCTCGGCGATCATACGCCGGACACCGGCTGTGGGCTTAAGGTCTTCACCCGCACTGCGTTCCTCGACATGCCGCGTTTCGATCACATGCACCGCTACCTGCCCGCATTGATGATTCGGCGCGGCGGCGAAGTGGTGTCGATTGAGGTCAACCACCGTCACCGCGAACGCGGCATTTCCAAGTACGGCATGTGGGACCGCCTGTCGGTCGCCGCACGCGATGTGCTGGGCGTGATGTGGCTGGCGGCGCGCGGTTCCAAACCAATTGTCAGTTCCGTGCGCGAAGCAAAGCCCGATTAAGCCATGAGTAAAAGCATCAGCACAGGTATGAGCACAGGCCTGATTCTGCGCGGCATCGCCGTCATGGCGACATTGGCCGGTGCTTTGTATTTTTGGGACGCCGCAGACCTGGGCAACGTGCTGAGCAACGACTGGATCGACGCCCACATCAAAGGCCAAGGCCTCACCGGTGAGTTTCTGTTCTTAGGCTTGGTGGCGCTGGCGACCGGCGTCGGACTGCCCCGCCAAGTGGTCAGCGGCCTGGCTGGATACGCGTTCGGGCTGACGATGGGCACAGCGCTGGCGCTTTTGGGTACTGTTTTGGGCTGCATCGGGGCTTTTTATTACGCCCGTTTGCTGGCCCGTGCACCGCTGCAAAAGAAATTTTCCGGCCGCGTCCGTCAGCTTGATGATTTTTTGCACGATCACACCTTTTCCATGTCGCTTTTGATCCGCATGCTGCCGCTGGGCAGCAATGTCGCGACCAACTTGGCTGCGGGTGTGTCGAGCATTCGCGCAACGCCATTTTTCACAGGATCCGCCCTAGGCTACTTTCCGCAAACCCTGGTCTTCGCCCTGCTGGGCAGCGGCGTCGCGGTCGATCCAGCGTTGCGCATTTCCTTAAGCGTCATTTTGTTCGTGGCGTCCGGGCTGTTGGGCGTCTATCTTTATCGCCGTTTCCGCCACGGCAAATCGTTGGACAAGACCATCGACGAAGAACTGGGCGCGGATGAACCTGAAGATGAAAACGAACAACCAAGCCAATAGGGAATTTGCGCACCGTGAACGCCTCTTCGACCAAAACAGATACCGTTCTCATTGCGCTGATTTGGTCCGCGCTTCTCGCCGCCGCGATATTTCTGCGCCCGTTGCTGCCCATCGATGAAACGCGTTACATCACCGTTGCCTGGGAAATGTGGCAAAGCGGCGATTATTGGGTGCCGACGCTGAACGGCGAACTCTATAGCCACAAGCCACCTTTGTATTTCTGGTTGATGAATTTGGGCTGGGCGATCTTTGGCGTATCGGAAACCTGGGCGCGCATGGTCGCACCGCTGTTCGGTCTGGGCACGCTGTGGCTGACCGCCAAGCTGGCCCGCGAATTGTGGCCCGATGCTTCCGCTGAAATCCGCGACACCCGCGCCATGGTGGCCCCGCTGATGATGCTGACGGGACTGTATTGGACGGTTTTTGCCACCATGACCATGTTCGACATGATCGTGACCTTCGCCGCCGTGCTGGCGATTTTGGGTTACGTCAAAGCATGGAAAGGTTTCGCCACGGGTGAAGGCTTTTGGTTGGGATTGCTCATCGCAGGGCTTGGCATGGGCCTCGGCGGTCTCGCCAAGGGTCCGGCAATTTTGGTCCACACCTTGCCCGTAGCGCTATTTGCCCCACTGTGGGGCCCAGCGACGTCTCATGGCCGTGGCGAAGCTGGCTGGGGCAAGTGGTATGGCGGCGTTTTGGTTTCCGTCCTGGTCGGCGTCGGCGTCACCTTGGCGTGGGCCGTGCCCGCAGCCCTGATCGGCGGCGAAGAGTACCGCAACGCTATTTTCATCAAGCAAAGCGCTGACCGCATGGTCAAATCGTTCGCCCACCGCCGCCCATTTTATTGGTTCTTGTGGGTGGTGCCGTTGATGGTGCTGCCATGGACCTTGTGGCCGCGATTGTGGCGCGCCGTCGGCGCGCGCACGGCGTGGACAGAAAAACGTGGCCTGCGCGCGGCTTGGGCCAATGGCAGCGTGCGCATGCTGCTGATCTGGGCGGGTGCTGCATTCGTGATCTTTTCCGCCATCAGTGGCAAACAACCCCATTACCTGCTGCCGATCTTTCCGGCGTTGGCGTTGTTCGCCGCGTATGTGCTCAGCCCCAACACCATCCATGAACAAACTCCGTGCAAAGGCCACCGCGTGCCCGCGTTGGTCCTTGGCGTAATCGCGTTGATCTTGCTGGTGGGCCTGTTGGCGCAAGACGTGATTTCACCGCTGCTGAAAAAACCGCTACCCGATTGGGTGCATGTGGCTGAACCGCTATGGCTGATCCCCGTGGTGATCTTGGCGTTCGCCGCAGCCCTCAGCAAAACCAACGGCCCGCGCGCCGAGGTGCGCCTGATCGCAGCGCTGGCCGCCAGCGTCATCGTCATGGTGCACATGACAGCCGCCCCAGCCTTTTCTCTGGCTTATGATTTGGAGCCCGCTGCACAGCGCGTCAAGGCCTGGCAGGACCAAGACCGCCCGGTGGCCTACATCGGCAAGTATCACGGCGAATTCCAGTTTTTGGGCCGTTTGAACCGGCCCGTCGTCACCCTGCAAACAATGGTCGATGGCCAAGCGTGGGCCGCCGCCAACCCCACCGGGGTGCTGATCGCGACCTTGCGCAAAAGCGATCTAGCCCCTTATGGCAAGCCCATTACCGTTCAGCCGTACCGTGGCAAAGTTCTGGCGATGTGGGACGCAACCGGGTTCTAAAGCCCGTATGTGCAGAATAATCGCTAAATTTCAGCCAAATACCGCCCTTTCACAAAAAATTCGCCAAGCCCCGGTTGACAGAGGGCGCTTGGCCCCGTAAATCCCTAGCACTCGGTTCGGGGGAGTGCTAACAACCGTGATCACCCCCTTGACCATTTAGTTTCACATGAATTTCTGGAGGTAACAGAAATGCAATTCAGGCCTCTCCACGATCGCGTGCTGGTTCGCCGCATCGAGACCGAAGCAAAAACCGCTGGCGGTATCATCATTCCCGAAACCGCACAGGAAAAGCCCTCTGAGGGCGTCATCGTCGCTGCCGGTTCCGGCGTGCGCCGTGACGACGGCACCATTGTGCCGCTCGAACTCAAAGCTGGCGACGCTGTGTTGTTCGGCAAATGGGGCGGCACCGAAGTCAAGATCAACGGCGAAGATCTGCTCATCATGAAAGAGAGCGACATCCTCGGTGTGATCGAAACTTCCGCCAAAGGTAAAAAGAAGTAAGCCTTTCGGCCCTTCTTAACCTCCCCAAACATTGCTTTAAGCCAATCCAGACGTAAGGAATTTTAACATGGCTGCTAAAGACGTAAAATTCGGCACCGATGCGCGCCAGCGCATGCTCGCCGGCGTCGACACGCTGGCGAACGCCGTTAAAGTGACCCTCGGCCCCAAAGGTCGCAACGTGGTCCTCGACAAATCGTTCGGCGCTCCGCGCATCACCAAAGACGGTGTCTCTGTCGCTAAAGAAATCGAACTTTCCGATAAGTTCGAAAACATGGGCGCGCAGATGGTCAAAGAAGTCGCATCGCGCACCAACGACGAAGCCGGCGACGGCACCACCACTGCAACCGTTCTGGCTCAGGCCATCGTGCGCGAAGGCTGCAAAGCCGTCGCCGCTGGCATGAACCCGATGGATCTCAAACGCGGCGTCGATCTTGCTGTGGATGCGGTCATCAAAGACGTGCAGAAACGTTCCAAGAAGGTCAAGACCTCCGCTGAAGTTGCTCAGGTCGGCACCATTTCCGCCAACGGCGAAGTCGAAATCGGCGCCATGATCGCTCAGGCGATGGAACGCGTCGGCAACGAAGGCGTCATCACGGTTGAAGAAGCCAAGGGCCTCACCACCGAACTCGACGTCGTCGAAGGCATGCAGTTCGACCGCGGTTACACCTCGCCTTATTTTGTCACCAATTCCGACAAAATGACCTGCGAGATGGAAAACCCGTTCATCCTCATCCACGAAAGCAAGCTGACCAGCCTGCAAGCCATGCTGCCGGTGCTCGAAGCCGTTGTTCAGTCTAGCCGTCCGCTGCTGATCATCGCCGAAGACATCGAAGGCGAAGCGCTTGCCACCTTGGTGGTCAACAAGTTGCGTGGCGGCCTCAAGGTTGCTGCGGTCAAAGCCCCGGGCTTTGGCGAACGCCGCAAAGCCATGATGGAAGACATCGCCATCCTGACCAACGGCACCGTGATTTCCGAAGATTTGGGCATCAAGCTCGAAAACGTCACCTTGGACATGCTCGGCACGTGTAAGCGCGTCAACATCACCAAGGAAGAAACCACCATCGTCGATGGCGCAGGTTCCGCAAAGAGCATCAAAGCGCGTTGCAACCAGATCCGTGCTCAGGTCGAAGAAACCTCTTCCGACTACGACAAGGAAAAACTGCAAGAACGTCTCGCCAAATTGGCTGGCGGCGTTGCCGTGATCCACGTCGGCGGCGGTTCCGAAATCGAAGTCAAAGAACGCAAAGATCGCGTCGACGACGCGCTGCACGCGACCCGCGCAGCTGTCGAAGAAGGCATCGTCCCGGGCGGCGGCACGGCTCTGCTGTACGCCACACGCGCTCTGGCCAAACTTGACGGCGAAAACAACGACCAGAAAGTCGGCATCGACATCGTGCGTCGCGCGATCCAGACTCCGGTTCGGCAGATTGCCGACAACGCTGGTGCCGATGGCGCCGTGATCGCTGGCAAATTGATGGAATCGAAAGACACGTCTTGGGGCTACAACGCTCAGACCAACGTCTACGAAGATCTGGTCAAAGCTGGTATCATTGATCCGACCAAGGTTGTGCGCACCGCGTTGCAAGATGCCGCATCCGTGGCCGGTCTGTTGATCACCACCGAAGCCATGATCGCCGACAAGCCGGAACCGGCTGGCGCTGCTGGCGGAATGCCCGCTGGCATGCCTGGTGGCGACATGGGCGGCATGGGTGGTATGGGCGGTATGGGCTTCTAAGGAAGACCAACGCTCAACACCCGAGCCTTTCAGCTCAAAGAAAGCCCCGCATGTTCGCATGCGGGGCTTTTTTCTTGTAAATGATCCGTGATTGCTTAGTCTGCCGCCATGCTGAATTTAGCCGCGCCCTTAGACGGCATCGCCATTTTGGACAGTGTTGAAGAGACTGAGCTTATCGCGCGTCTCATCCACGCCGAATGGGAACACGACAATCCAGGCGAAACCATGGAAATATGTCGCGCCGACCTCATCACTGGCTTGTCCCCCAACGTCGATATCCCAAAGACATTCGTATATCGACAAAACAGCGTGATCGTCGGCTGGGCCTGTATCGTTGAAAACGATCTTTCTTCCCATACCCACCTAGGCCCCTGGCTGGCCAACATGATCGTTCTGCCTGAGCATCGCGGCCAGGGCATCGCCCGCGCCTTGGTACGGCACGTCATGGACTACGCCGCCACAGTCGCCAGCAAACTGTACCTCTATACCGATAACCTGCAACGACACTACGCGTCTTTGGGCTGGGAGGTGGAAAACACACTTGAGGTCGACGGTCGCCCCACGGCCATCATGTCCTGGCGGCCCTAAATCAGATCATCCGTCTATGGGGTGGCATTTTTAGGTCACGGCAGTAATATTGTATGTTGAAAAAACCTTTCGAGGGGAATGCGCTTTCCGATGACAGATATCATTCTCGAATCCGTGCGCGCCGCTGTTTTGTTGATGATCTTGATCTTTCTGTACAGATCGGGACGCGGTCGGTTTGATCACTTTCAAAAAGGCTGGAACCTTATCACTCTCGGCTTTGGGCTTTTGTTGTTCGGCAGTCTTTTGGATATCAGCGACAACTTCGACGCCCTCAACCCGCTCATTGTCGTTGGCGATACGGAGGTTGAGGCCTTTTTGGAAAAATTCGTCGGTTTCCTCGGCGGTTTCGTCTTGCTGGCGGTTGGCTTGGTGTTGTGGATTCCCGGCGTGCAAAGGATGTCCGAACTGATCGAAGAGCGCACCCGCGATCTGCAAACCACAAACGACCGCCTCAATGACGAAATTGCCGAACGCAAACGCGCCGAATTGGTACAGCAAGAATTCACCGCCAAGGTTAACCACGAACTGCGCACGCCCCTGACCTCCATCAAGGGCGCGCTGGGGCTGGTCCGATCGGAAACCATCGGTCCGCTGCCCGAACAAACCCAAGCCCTCTTGGATATTGCATATCGCAACGGCGAACGCTTGGAAACGCTGATCAACGACCTCTTGGATGTGGAAAAAATGGGCGCCGGAAAAGTCAGTTACGAAATGGCCCCCGTAAACATCTCAGCCTTGGTCGAACAGGCAATGGAGGTCAGTCAACATTGTGGCGAACAATACAACGTCATCTTTTCTCTAGGAGACTATGAGCAGGATGCCTGGGTCGAAGGGGATCGCGACAGGCTCATGCAAGTTCTGACGAACTTGCTATCCAATGCCGCAAAATTTTCCTCCGGCGGAGACGTGGTTAAAATATCGATCATCGTCGATGACCACTCAATCCGCACCATCGTGCATAACCATGGCCCCGGCATTCCCGATACGGTTGGCGACAAAATTTTTGAGAAGTTTACTCAGGTTGATACGTCCGATCACCGCAAAGTCGGCGGCGCTGGACTGGGGCTGAGCATTGCAAAAGCCATTGTTGAGAAACACGGTGGCTCAATCGGCTATGAGTCCGATACCGAAACCGGCACGGCGTTCTACTTTACCTTGCCGCGTTTAGCACGCTGACCAACCAAATTCAGCCGTCAAACTGCTTGCAAATCCAGTGTGAGAACTCGATGGCGAACTTGGCGCGAGCCTCGTCGTCGGAGGCTTGCCAGTGCCCCAATTCGTCAACCATATGGTCGAATAAGACCGAATAGTCCTGGGCTTTTTTGCGCTCAAGCAGCCATTTGTTGTGCATTTTGTCGAGCTCGTCTTGAAGCTCAAGCTCCGTTTTACGTGGCGGAGCAACGCCTTGGCGGCGGCGAGCGGTCTGGCGGATCAGATGCATGCGCTCCGACACCGTCGAATCGTCCATGTTAAGCCTGGGCGAAATGCTTTTGACAGCGGCAAGCTCAACTGCGCCTTCAAAGCCATCGATGCCCGCATGGCAAAGACGTTCGCACAGTTCATGGCGGTCAATGCCGAGCAACCGCGCGGCTTTGGCGATGCTGATACGCTCCCCCATGAGCGTTCTCCCATCCTTGTTTCCGACCCCTAAAACGTGGGGAGACGTGAGGACGGCTTCAAGAACTCTCTGACAAGAACGTCGAGGTTTGTGCAATAGCGTCCTTGAGACCCACCCGTTGGATTTCGACGTCTTTGGGAAATGCTGCTGCGATGCGACTGGGCAGCGCGCCATCAAGCATCACGAACACGCCGCGGTCGTCTTTCTTGCGCACCAAGCGCCCGTAGGCCTGCTTGAGCTTCAATCGCACCAGCATTTCATCGTAAGCGCGCCCGCCAAAACGATCCCGCCTGGCGCGGGTGAGAATGTCCGGACGCGGCCACGGCACCCGGTCAAACACAATCAAACGCAAGCTGTCGCCCGGAACATCGACACCATCGCGAACCGCATCGGTGCCAAACAGACAAGAATCAGTTTCAGCCTTAAAGATATCGACCAATGTGCCAACGTCGAGCGGATCGATGTGCTGGGCGTACAGCGGAAAACCTTGGGCGTCGAGTTCCGGGGCGATGCGTTCATACACCGTGCGCAAACGGTGGATGGCGGTGAACAGCCCCAGCGCGCCGCCGCCCGCTGCCAAAAACAGTTCGCGGTACGCCGCAGACACCTGACTGACCGAGTTTTTATTGAGGTCCGAAACCACAAGAATGCGGGTTTGCTTGGGGTAATCGAACGGCGACTTTTGCGCCACGTAAACGGTCGGACTTTCCAGGTGCTTTGCGCCCGTACGGGCCTCAGCGGCATCCCAATTGCCGTCATCGCGCAAGGTCGCCGACGTCACCAACACGCCTTGCGCCGACCCAGCCATGCAGGCCGCAAACGGCTTGGTCGGATCGACCCAGTGGCGATTGAGGCCGACGTCAAGGTCGCGGCCAGCCATACGATCAACGCTCATCCAATCGATGAAGTCACTCTGGGCGTTCTCCCCTGCGTCGTCTAAAGAGCCCTCTTGCAGCGCTTTGAGCATCGCCCGCCAGGCCTGGACCGGCAATAAGGCGCGGCGTTCCAAGCTGCCTGCGAGGCCTTCGATGCGGGTGCGTTCCGACGTTTCCAGTTCCACTGCTTCGTCGTCGAGCTTGCCCAGCAAACGTTTGATCAGGCCTTTGAGCGGAAATTCCAAGGCCAGCAAAGCTTGGTCCAGCTCCACCGACACCGCGATCAACCCGTCGATGGGCGGGTCGCTCAGGCATTCCAACGAATAACTGCCCTCCGCGCCCTTGTCGCGGGCGTAGACTTGCTGGCGTACGAAAGCCAGAAACGCTTCGGTCGGACCGCTCGACTGACCATCCGGTTGGCCTTCTGTCAGACGTGAACGCCAATTGGGGCCGGGCAACGACGTCGCGTGCTGGCGCACGTCTTGAACCAAGTGGTCGAGCTTTTCGTCGTCCGCCGTCAAATCGTCGAGACGCGCCTTAAGCCCGCGCGAACGCGAACGCCGACCTTCTTCCGCACCCAAAAGCCAGCGCCGCAAGTCGGCTGTTTCTTGGCCCGACAGGTGGGCGGCGAAAGCGCTGTCGGCGGCGTCAAACACGTGATGACCTTCGTCGAAGACAAACCGCGTCGGGGCGCCGCCTTCCGCCGCTGCCCCACCTCCTGCATTCAGCGCCGTCTGGATCATCACCAGCGCATGATTGGCGATCACCAGTTTGGCGCGTTTGGCGCGGCGCTTGGAATGCTCAATGAAGCAGCGGTTGAAATGTTCACAAAGCGTATAGGTGCATTCGCCCTTGGTGTCGGTCAGCTCTTGGGTCAGGCCACGGCCCAGCAAGCTACCGATCCAGGCGGGAAAATCGCCGCCGACCATGTCGCCGTCACGCGTCGCACTGGCCCAGCGCGCCACCAGACCCAACGAAATGGCGCCTTCGGGGCGCATTTGCAAACGCCCCAAAGCTTCCTGAAAGTTCAAGATGCAGAAATAGTTTTCGCGACCTTTGCGCACCACCACATATCGTTTTTTCTGTTCCGGATCGGGATAAAGGCGATCCATTTCGCCATCCAACTGGCGTTGCAGATTGCGGGTGTAGGTCGATAACCACACCGCACCGGCGTTCTTGTCCGCCCATACGCTGGCCGGTGCGACGTATCCCAAAGTTTTGCCGACCCCGGTTCCGGCCTCGGCCAACACAAAGCGCGGTTGGCCCGGCACGTCGCACGGATCGAACGCCGCCGTGACGCCAGCGGTAAACTGCTGTTGTTCGGGGCGGTTTTCCGCACCCCCGCCCGCCAGCAGCGCGTCCAAACGCTGACGCGCTTCTTGAGGACTGACCGGGGCGTCGCCCGGCGGGGTTTCGCCGCCGCGTTCCTCCCACTTGGGCAAGCCTTCCCAGATGCGAAAGGCGCGCGTGGCAACCTGAGAATGCGGTGTTTCGCCTTCACCCAAGGCCGCCAAAACCGGTCGCCCCCACGGCCAGCCGCCTGCGTTCATGGCGTGCGCCAGCCGCGCGGCGCTGCGGGCGTCTTTCGCGTCGCCCCCACGTCGCGTCGCTAAGCGCTGCAACAACGTGCGCGCCACACCGATCAGGCCCATGGTTTCGTCTTCATGACCGTGGGGGACGGGCAGCCCCAAAGCCTGCGCGACGCCGCCCGGCGTGGGCAAACAAAACCGCGCCGGTTCGACAAACGCGAACAGCTCCAACACATCAAAACCGCGCAATCCATCCAAGCCGAGACGTGCGGCGGTCTGACGCGCATGACACACCATCGGCATGCCTTCGGATCGCACCCGCCGCGCGGCGTCTTCGAAAGACAGCGTCACCACCTCACCAGTGGGCTCGACCACATACGCAGCCCGAACCCCCGCCACCAGGGCGAAGGTTTCGGGCATCAAAATCTCAGGTTGAGCAGGCGATGGATTCGGCATAAAGGCAGTATACCCGCACGCCTATCGCGCCACTATCATTCGTGTCAGGCATGCGAATTAGGCTCACCATTCTACACCGCCGCACCATTGCATTTTCGATCCACATTCACCATGTGGAAACGTATATCAATTGGACTTCTTTTAAGCGACGGCTCAAGGCAAGGTGGTGTTAGTATCAGTGCCTTGGTTCATGAAACGAGTGCTCAAATATGACCGAAAAGCCGACCTTATTTCTTTGCTCCTGTGACAACAGCCAAAAGATTGATGTGAAAGGCATTTCCAAAGCGCTTGGATTCGATACGCCCCCCATGGTGTATGAACAGCTATGCCGTTCGCAGATCGAAGCCCTGAATTCACCCGCCGCGGCAGGGAAACAGGCCACGATTTGTTGCACGCAAGAAGCCCCGGTTCTTTTGGAAGCCTGGGCTGAGGCCGCAAGCGACGACACGGCGCCAACTTTCGTCAATATCCGCGAGAACGCTGGCTGGTCGGACGAAGGCTCCAAATCGGCGGCGAAAATGGCCGCTCTGATTGCCGAGAGTCGTGTCGAGGTTCCTGGCGCAACCATCATCGCCATGACCTCAGAAGGCCGCACGCTGATCTTGGGCCACGACGATGCGGCCCTACAAGCCGCCAAGCGTCTGGCTCAGCACTTAGACGTCACGGTCCTGCTGACAAAAACGGACGACATTTTGCCCCCTGCATTTGGGGACGTACCGGTCTTCACGGGAAAAGTGACGCGCGCGGTTGGACACCTGGGCGACTTTACGCTCAGCGTCGAAGGCTTCGCCACCCTTGAGCCAAGCTCACGCGACGGTGTGCGTTTTTCAAGTTCACGCACGGAGGTTGAACACCTTGATGCGGATATCTTGATTGACCTGCGCGGGGCCCCGGCGCTGTTTCCCGCACCCGAAAAGCGCGATGGCTACTTGTGCGCCGACCCAGCCAATCCAGCCGCCGTCGAACGCACCTTGTTCGACGCGCTCAACTTGGTCGGTGAATTTGAAAAGCCCCGTTACGTCACCCATGCCGCCTCCGCATGCGCGCATGCGCGCAATTCCATCGTCGCCTGCACCCGCTGCTTAGACGCCTGCCCGACATCAGCCATTCAACCCGATGGGGACCACGTCACCATCGATCCGTATATCTGTGCCGGGTGTGGTGAATGCGCCGCCGTTTGCCCAACCGGCGCCAACACTTATCATTATCCGTCGCTTCAGGGCGTCATGTCACGAGGCAAGATGTTGCTCGAAACGTACCGCGACGATGGCGAAACCGCACCGGTGTTGTTGATGACCGACGCCAGCTACGGTGCCGAAGTGATCTCGATGATGGCGCGGTTCGGCCGAGGCCTACCCGCCCGGGTTCTGCCGTTTACGCAGAACAATGTCACCAGCATTGGCCTAGATACGTTATTAAGCCTCATGGCGCATGGCGCAAGCCGTACGCTTGTGCTGGCCAATCCGGCGCAGACCGACGAGCTTGCGGCGCTCCACGAACAAGTGACATACGCCAACGCCATTTTGCAAGGCTTGGGCTATGGCGCGGATCGCATCGCCGTGATCGAAGAGGCCGATCCGAGCGCCGTCGAACAACATCTGTGGTCTTTACCCAAAGATCCACCAGCGCCGGCCAGCACCTTCACCGTCGCGGGCAACAAGCGCGAAACTTTGTCGATGGCGTTAAGCCATCTGCATGCCCAGGCGCCGAGCCCACAAGATCGGATCACCCTGCCCATGGGCGCGCCGTTTGGCGCCGTCACCATCGATGACAACGCCTGCACCTTGTGCCTGTCGTGCACCAGCGCCTGCCCGACATCGGCGTTAAATGACAATCCCGACCGGCCAGAGTTGCGGTTCCGCGAAAGCGCCTGCGTGCAGTGCGGCTTGTGCCAAAAGACCTGCCCGGAAAAAGCCATCACGCTTGCCCCGGGTATCGACTTTAGCGGTGCAGCACGCAATTTCTCGGTTTTGAAAACGGAAGACCCTTTTGAATGCATCCGTTGCGCCAAACCGTTCGGCACCAAGGCATCCATCGAACGGATGGTGGAAAAGCTTAAAGACCACGCGATGTTCAGCGGCCCCGGCGGCATGGACAAACTGATGATGTGTGAAAACTGTCGTGTAGAGGCGATGAGCGAAGAACAGCCCGACCCGTTCGCGCAAGGCACTTTGCCCGTCACCCGCACCACGGAAGATTACCTGCGCGAGCGCGAAGCCGCCCACGAGGCGGTAAAAGCGAGCGAGGCGGATAGCGAGCCTAAAAATTGATATGGGAGAAGCGCGCCTATTCGGCTGCGTTCGCTTGCGTGTAAACGCCCGACGGCTTCACGCCGGTGAACGTGATGATGTAATCGGCGATGGCCGATACGTTATCGAGATCGAGCAGCGGAACGCCAACGCCGACAATCTCTTCGTCGCTGGCAACCGCAACGATGGTGTCGTCGTCAGCGGCGATCAATGACTTTCCGGTCGCCGGACGGCTGACTTCCATTTTGGGATGTTTGTTGCGCTTGAAACCTTCGATCAAAAGCAGGTCGACCGGATTCATCTGCGAAACCAAGAAGTCCATATCCGGTTCTGGCTCATCACGCAATTCGTGAACCAACGCCCACCGGGAACCAGACGCAATCATGACTTCTTCCGCCCCCGCTTCACGGTGGCGATACGAATCCTTGCCCGGCTTATCCATATCGAAATTGTGATGGGTGTGCTTCATGGTCGAAACCTTGAAGCCACGCTGCCTCAGTTCCGGCAACAACTTCACCAAAAGTTCCGTCTTGCCACTGCCGCTCCAGCCGACGATCCCAAATATTTTCATGGCGTGTCCACCTTCACATCCCGAACGCATTAATCATCTAAATATTCGGCCAGCAGTTCCGTAAGGCCGAGAACAGGCATAACCATCTCGTACTCATCGATGGCTTCTTCCAACACATTGCGACAGTTTCCGCACGCGGTGACCATGGCGTCGGGCTTAACATCATCCAACTGACGTTTTTTGCTGCCGAAAGCGCGAATGCGCAATTCTTCCGCATTGGAGTTTGAGCTGACTCCGCCGCCGCCGCCGCAACAGATGTTGTCCACACCGCTGGGGCTCATTTCGACGAAGTTGCTCGCGACTTGATTCAACAGATTGCGCGGTTCTTGAACGATGCCGCCGCGCCTGACGATTTGACAGGGGTCATGGAATGTCAGACGACGGTCATCTTTGCCCTTGGTCACGATCCGACCTTCGGCGCAAAGCTGGTCCAACAGCTCGATAATATGGATGACCTCGAACTTGTAGGAACGCCCGACCAGGTTGGGGCCTTCCCAATTCAGGGCCGAATAGGCATGGCCACATTCAGGACTGACAACATATTTCACGCCCAGTTGTTCGGCGGCGTCAACGACACGACTGACGAGGGTTTTGGCAATCGCTTTGTCGCCCATTTGAATGCCGACATTGGTCGCTTCATAGGCCGTGGTGGACATGGTCCAACTGACACCGGCCTTTTTGAAGATGCGCGCCAATGCGCCGATGACTTCATAAAAGTTGAGAACTTCCATCGCCGACAAGATGACCATGTAATCGGCCCCCGCCTTATCCAGCTCGATAGGAATTCCGGTTTCCACCGATTGCTCGGCCACGATCTTTTTAAAGGTTTCGGGTTTGATGCCCAACGGGCTGCCTGTTTCCAATGCCCGCCCAGCCGCGCCGGTTAATCCTTCTGGAACCGTCTCCGCAGCGACGAACCCTTCGCGCGTTTTGCGCACAAGCGCCGCGATGTCGATGCCCATGGGGCACACGATGGTGCAGCGTCCGCATAGGGTACAGCTGTCATAAATCAAATCCGACCATTCGTTCAGGTCATCTTGGGTCAGTTCAGCAGGCGCCAAGCCGAACAACTTTTTGATCGACGCCAATGGGTCCTTGTGACGTTTGTAGACCCGGCGCATGAGGTCCAACTTATAGACCGGCGTATACCGCACATCGCCGGTGTTTTCATAAAAGTGACAGGCTTCTGCACACTGGCCACAATGCACGCACGCATCCAGGTAACTGGCGGCGGATGCATCGATGTTCGCGACCATCGTCTCGATAGCGGTGGTAATGCTCATGGCACAATCCCTCTGCGGCCAAAGAATGCCCCTGTGTAACCGCGGCTAAACATAAACGTCACGGCGTGCATCAAGCGGCTGAACGGGAAATAGATCAGCCACAAATCGACCAGCAACATATGCGTTGCCCTCAACATCTCATTGCCTTCTTGCAGCGCCATGCACCCCGTCAGCATGACCAAAAACGTCAGCCACGTTCCAACGTGATCATCGCGGTCGGAAATCTTAATCATGACGGGATCGGAAATTCTGCGCACCCACAACAAGATCAAACCTGCAAAAGCAAACTGCGCGGCAACGACGAAGCCCCAATATGGAAGCGAGGGCCAATCGATGCTGAGGATATTGTTTTGCGCAAACGTCACATGCGGTGCGGCAAACAATAGCAAAACGAACAGCCCGATATGGAACATGTAGCCCGCGACCAAATGGTAGATGGTGCGAAAGGTAAACCCGCCATGGGGCACGAAGTGGAGAAACTGCGCTTTCAACGCACCGACCGACGCGGATGCGCGCGGGATCGACAAATCGGCTTTTCGTCCCAGCAGCAAAATCCCCACGATCTTCCACACCGCGCCGATCACGAACACCGATGCGCCAAGATACCAAAGCGGGCCTTCAACGATTTCTAGAAAGGTCACGCGCCATCTCCTTCAAATCAACACTGTGCGGACGACGAAGCATCATGCTGATTCCGCTTTCTTAGCCGCCAAAACCGCATCTGGAGCACCTTCGACGACATGCTCTTTCTTGATTTCTTGTTCGGCCCACCAACGATGATGTTCCAGCCCCCAGGTTTCATCAACGTAACCAAGCGTCATGCTGTCCAGTGCTCCTTCAACGCCCCAAATGCCTAAGTAGATGTGGCCGATGGAGGCCGCGATCAAAACCACCGCCGCGACTGCGTGGGCAATTTGAGACAGTTGCATCCCTTGAACATCATCCAACAGTGTCGGGAAAATCAGGAACACGCCTGACAAAGCGAGCCCGCTGCCGGCAAAGGCCAACAGCCAATACCAAGATTTTTCGCCAAGATTGTATTTCCACGACGGCGGATGGTGCTTGGAAAAGAAGCCGCCTTTCAGCGCCCACACGAAATCGCCTTTTTGAAAGACGTTATCTTTGAGAAAGATCACCAGCATAAAGACCAAGGCGACGATAAAAATCGGCCCCAACAGGTTATGCGCCTGTAGGCTTGCGTTGGCGATGGCGCCAAGCCCTTCGGCCCCGATGATCGGCTTGAGCAAATAGCGTCCAAAAAGGATCACCAATCCGGTTAAGCCCAGCAATATAAACAAACACGCGACGAACCAGTGAACCCACCGTTCCGCCTGAGAAAACCTTGGTATCACTCGTCCGGTGCGCGGGTTGTGCAGTTTGAACTTGCCATAAACAACGGCAAAACCCACCACGCCGAGCAGGGAAATGCCCATCAACACGCCGCCCCACAAAACAAGGTTATCGGTGCGCAACAGCCGCCAGTCTTCACCGTAGCGATTGATCATCAGTGCGGATTTTTGATCGGGAATGGTGACTTTGCCGACAGTCCCGTGATTGATGCCCCGCCACAGATCGGCATCGGAGCGATTGCCCGTCACCTGTCCCGGAACGGCTCCATCCGTCGGCGTTGCGGCAGTGGTTGCAGCGGCGTTCGGGGGGCGCACCGAGGATGAAGACTGCGCCTGGGTTGGGCCTGCCGACATACTCCACAGCACAAAACCACAGAAGCAGATCATCACCACCAGACGCGCAATCGAGAAGACTCGCATAGTCGCTTTCCCTGTATTTTTCGACACTCAAACTCTCCTGTGATGCTTCACCCCGAACAACGGGGTGAAGCACACAAGAAGAATAAGTTATTCAGCTTTTTGACTGTAGGCCGTACCCCAGCCCCAAGCGCCGCTGCCGAAGCCGCGCGACACGACCCGTTGACGATAGATGTCCGAAACCATGTCCCCGTCACCCGCCAAAAGCGCCTTGGTCGCGCACATTTCAGCACACAGCGGAAGCTTGCCTTCGGAAAGGCGGTTGCCGCCATACTTCTGGAACTCGGCCTGAGAGCCATCCTCTTCTGGGCCACCGTTACAGAAGGTGCACTTATCCATCTTGCCGCGCGAACCGAAGCTACCGTCCTTGGGAAACTGCGGTGCGCCGAACGGACAAGCGAAGAAGCAATAGCCACACCCGATGCAGAGATCTTTGGAGTGCAAAACGACACCGTCTTCGGTGGAGTAAATGCAATCCACAGGACAGACCGCCACACACGGCGCGTCGGAACAATGCATGCAGGCGACCGACACCGAGCGTTCACCCGGCGTTCCGTCATTGATGGTCACCACCCGGCGGCGGTTCACGCCCCACGGAACTTCGTTTTCGTTCTTACAAGCCGTAACGCAGCCGTTGCATTCAATGCAGCGTTCGGAGTCGAGAAGAAATTTCATGCGTGCCATTTTTTTTCTCCCTCACCTTACGCTGGTTCAATGCGACACAGTGTCGCTTTGGTTTCTTGCATCTGGGTCACGGAATCATAACCGTAGGTGCCGCACATGTTCGAGGCTTCGCCCAAAACAATCGGATCGGCCCCAGGCGGATACTTTTCGCGCAGGTCTTTGCCCTGCCACCAGCCGCCAAAGTGGAACGGCATGAAAACGACGCCCGGTGCGACACGATCTGTCACCATGGCTTTCACCAACACCTTGCCGCCTTCTGGACTGTGCACCCACATATCGGCGCCATCACGAATGTTCACGTCGTTGGCGTCGCGAACGTTGACTTCACAGAACATGTCTTGCTGCAATTCAGCCAACCACTTGTTGGACCGACTTTCGTCACCGCCGCCTTCGTATTCCACCAAACGCCCAGTGGTGAGAACAATCGGGAATGTTTTGGAGTGATCGACCTTTTGGATCGATTCATACATCGTCGGCAGACGATATTTCTTCGTATCCTTATACGTGCCGTACTGCGGCAACAAATCACGACGCGGCGTGTACAACGGCTCGCGATGCAGTGGGATCGGATCGGGGAAGGTCCACACAAACGTGCGGGCCTTGGCGTTTCCGAACGGTGCGCAACCGTGCTTGATGGCGACCCGCTGGATACCGCCGGACAAATCCGTCTTCCAGTTGGTCTTGTCGCCTGCGACCTTTTTAATGCTGGCGAGCTCTTTAGCCGTGAGGTCTTTGTCCCAGCCTAATTTCTTAAGCATGGCCATGGTGAACTCAGGATAACCATCCTTGATTTCAGAGCCGACTGAATAGGACCCTTCGGCGAGCAAGTTTTCGCCGTCTTTTTCGACGCCGTAACGCGCCCGGAAGGTCAAGCCGCCTTCGGCAATCGATTTGGACGGATCATACAAGATCGGCGTACCCGGATGGCCCATTTCAGGCGTACCCCAACACGGCCATGGAAGACCGTAGTACTCACCATCGCAAGGGCCACCCGTCGCTTTCAAAGTGAGATGATCGAAGGTGTGTTTGTACTCCAGTTGCTTTTTCAAGCGTTCCGGAGACTGACCGGTGTAACCGATGGTCCACAAGCCGCTGTTAAATTCGCGGGTGATGTCTTCAACAATGGGTTCTTCGCCATTGAACTTGATCTGCTTGAAGAATTCATCCGCAAAGCCCAGCTTCTTGGCGAACTTCGCCATGATGGTGTGATCGGGCAAGGATTCGTACATCGGGTCGACGACTTTTTCGCGCCACTGGAGCGACCTGTTCGACGCCGTGACGGAGCCATAGGTTTCGAATTGCGTCGCAGCGGGCAGAACATAAACGCCGTCGGTGCGATCAGGGATAACCGACGCAAACGTCGGCACCGGATCGATCACGACCATGGTGTCGAGTTTTTCCATCGCCTTTTTCATTTCCGGCAAACGCGTTTGTGAGTTCACCGCGTGCCCCCACAAAACCATCACCCGGACATTGTCGGGCTGATCCATATTGGCTTTGTCTTCCAACACGCCATCGATCCAGCGCGACACGGGAATACCCGCCGACTGCATCAATTTTTCAGACGCGAAACGTCCCTTCATATAGTCGTAATCGACACCCCAGACCCGTGACCAGTGCTTCCATGCACCGGCTGACAGGCCGTAGTAGCCGGGTAAAGAATGGGACAGGACACACATGTCCGTCGCGCCTTGCACGTTGTCGTGGCCGCGGAAAATGTTGGTGCCGCCACCGGCTTTGCCCATGTTGCCAAGCGCCAACTGCAAGATGCAGTACGCGCGGGTGTTGTTGTTGCCATTGTGATGCTGGGTGCCACCCATGCACCAAACCAAGGTGCCGGGCCGGTTGCCCGCCAACAGGCGGGCGACGCGCTTGAGCTGTTCACCCGGAATACCCGTGACGCGCTCTGTTTCTTCCGGCGTCCATTGGGCAACTTCTTTACGAATGCGATCCAGGCCCCAGACGCGTTGGCTGATGAACTCTTTATCTTCCCACTTGTTGTCGAAGATATGCCACAAGATGCCCCAAATCACCGGCACGTCGGTGCCGGGGCGCATGCGCACGAATTCGTCCGCGTGAGCTGCTGTGCGGGTAAAGCGCGGATCGCACACGATTAACGGCGCGTTGTTTTCTTCCTTGGCGCGCAAGATGTGCTGAACCGCGACAGGGTGTGCTTCGGCCGGGTTGGAACCGATCAAGAAAATCGATTTGGCGTTGCGGATGTCGTTGAACGAGTTGGTCATCGCGCCATAGCCCCAGGTGTTGGCAACACCGGCAACTGTGGTCGAGTGACAAATACGCGCTTGGTGATCGCCGTTGTTTGACCCCCAGAAGGCGTAGAATTTACGGAACAGATAGGCTTGTTCATTAGAGAACTTCGCCGAGCCCAGCCAGTACACGGAATCGGGACCGGACTGCTTGCGCACTTCCAACATTTTATCGCCAAGCTCGTCGATGGCGGTGTCCCAGGAAATCCGCTTCCATTTACCGCCTTCCAATTTCATCGGATAGCGCAGGCGGCGCTCGTTGTGCGCATGTTCGCGAACCGACGCGCCTTTGGCGCAGTGACCGCCGATGTTAAACGGGCTGTCAAAGTCGGGTTCTTGTCCCGTCCAAATACCGTTCTCGACTTCCGCTTTGATCCCGCAACCGACAGAACAATGGGTGCAGACGGAGGACTTAATTTCAGCGCCGCTTTTGGGTTCAGCCGCATTGGCTTTGCTGACCGCGCCCAATGGCAGAACGCCCGCTAAGGCGGCGCCACCGGCGGCAAGCCCGGAACCCTTCAGAAAGGAGCGGCGATTGACGGCGCCGCCCATGTTCTTCGAAAGCGCTTTCTTAAGTCGCGGAGCCGCAGCTGAGCGCGTGGATTTCTTGGTGAGCATGTCTGCGTCCTCCCTTAGAACTTAGCCGCTTCGTAATAGGCTTTGACGTGGTCCGTTTCGCGATAGCCGGAGGTCTTTTGTGTTTCCTCGCTTTTCGCTTCGGCTTCATCCGTCGCAACAACGCTGATCGCCGCAGCAACACTTGCGACGCCCGCGCCCTTTAGAAACGCGCGGCGGGACTTCACAGCCTTGTCATCGTTTTGCTCAGTTTTTTGCTTAGACATCGTCGTCTCCCTTTCGAAACGGCCTCAAACCCATGATCATAAACTCACGGCTTTTCCAACGCCTATGCGGCAATCGTGAAAGCCTCATGTTCTATTTCCATCAGCACCCTGCCGATCGTGCCAACGGGACGGAAGAACTCGGCGTTTTCCGCCATTTCTAAATCTTCAAAAAACTTTGGGGCCCACGGCGCAATATGCTTATCAAAGAAAGTATTCTGTGCGTTTAAAGACATCGCCGCCCCTTGAACGCCAACGATCAGCTCGTGCATAACGTTCATCAAAAATGCAATGTGATCTTCGGGTTCAGACGTCACGCCGGACCGCGACAACCCCAAGCCCCTGAGCTCTTCACGCAATTGGGCCAAAGGCTTGTCGTAGATGAACCCCGTCAAATAGAAACTGGCGTAAGGATGCAATTCCCCGCCTGCCCCATGGCCGTAAAAAAGACGCGTGAACTCATCTTCGATGTCTTCGGGTTTGGTGGTGCGGGCGAGCTCACCCAGGCTTGACATCGCCATGCCTAGGGGACTCTCGTCACCATCCAAACCTTTAAAAATTTCAAGAATTTCAGCGGAAGGTGGGGCCAATAAAGCCGACGTCAGCAAGCCATAGAAGTTCGCGCGCAGAAGGTCTTCTTCCGCGACGCCAGTGGCGTCGCCCGCGTCGTTAGATTTGATTTTTTCGCGTAAAGATTGGATGTCCGTCATGCCTCTGATCCCAGCTCAGCCCCACGTACTTCCGAGAGGACAAAAGCTTCCCCCTTAGACTTACAGCTGGAATTAGAACATTTTTAAATCAGATGTTTCAATCGATTCCCATTTGCAAATCGGCAAAATCACGCATTTCGCAGCGCCCGAAACATTAGGGTTGTGTGATGTTCATTGGAAACCAAGGCCTCGCGCAATACCCGCCCGATCAGGTGGGTTTTATGAATTCCGCATGGTGGAATTCTTCAGCATCGCTTTCGGCCATCAAATCTACTTCCGCGGGCATATCGGGAGCCGAAACTTCACCGTCTTGGACTTGCTCACCGCTCTCTTCATCCGGTGCCGGAGTATTCTCAGCGGTCACATCGTCGTCAATTTGCGCCTCATCGCCGTCATTGGTTTCATCATCAGAGTCAGCATCGACCTCATCGTCGGCTGTGACATAACCCTTGCCCACTTGATAGGCGGTTTTCACCACCTCGCTGACCATGCCGACCATGGAAAAATCTTCGTCATAATCATTCAAGCCATCGATGTTGGCCAACACCGGGTCGGATCGCCACAGTTTGCGCATCGCCATTTTGGCCAGATCCTCAGGCACGTTTTCGCCCAAAAAACCCGTGTAATCGGACTCGGCATCCAGCGTATCCACGTCAGGCAGGTGAGACAGGTCCGGCGGCGGTCCCGCGGCCGCCGTGGCTTCATCGCCTTCATCGGATTGATCGCCAATGACATCGCTGCTGTCGAGGGCGTCGTCAACCTGTAAGGCATCGACATCCGTTCCCGCGCGCGCATCTATTTTGCGCGCGGACCAGCGTTGCAAGAACCCTTGATCGTCCACTTTATCCGCCATTGCGTGACCTCTTGAAGGTATCCGCACCACGTCCGGTGGCGCTGTCGGATTTACGTTTTTGTTTGCGCTTTTTAAAGGGCTGTTCGACGTGAAAGGCCTCGACAAAAACGCCCGCCCAAGCGATCAAGCTTTCCGGCATCGCCACGGCGTCCACAATTAACTCGCCGCTTTCGGTATAGTCTTCGGCCTCATACGGGCTGAGCGTCGCCAAGAACGGCACCACGTCCGGTTCATGGTCATTTTCGCCAGGACGCAAAACGATATAGATCGCCGGGGTCGGCTGGGACAAATTCATCTTGTAGCCCTCAGTCTCCCCCTTGAACAATTCGACCTCCAGACTGCCGGCATAGTAACGCCCCCAAGCTTCGCCTTGATCCAGAGGCTTCCAGGTGGAACCCTCAGATGCGCCAATCAGCGCCTCAACGGGGCGCCAAGTGGCCTCGGCCCACGGGTTGGCGCTGTCTTTGCGCTCGACCACAACGCCAATGCGCATTGCGTGAGGGATGTTTTGTTTATCGGTCATATATCTGCGCTCTCATGAATTCACAATCTCAGCGGCGCGCGCCAAATCGTCAGGCGTATTGATGTTTAAAAACGGGTCAAAGTCGCTCACCGCAAAATCCACATGGGCGATTTTATATTGGTCCGTAAATCGATCAATCTTGCGGATGTCTTGATCGACCAAGGCCTTTCGCAAATCGTCCGAAATGCCAACCGGCCACAATGCAATGACGGGATGCGTGCGTCCCGCTGACATGGCGCAGGCCATATCCGCGCCTTGCGCGCTTATGGCGTCGAGCATCCGCGACACCAAATCCGTCGGCATCACCGGGGCGTCTGTGGGGAAGCTTGCGACCCAAGCCGCATCCGGCGCATGGGCGCGCACCCATTCCAGCGCGGTTAAAATCCCCGCCAAAGGTCCGGCATAGCCTTCCACCACATCCGCGACCACATCCAGTCCATAGCTTTGAAAGCGATCCGGCGCGCCATTGGCGTTCAAAATCAAACGATCCACCTGTGGCTCGACACGGTCGATCACATGGTCCAAAAGCGGTTTACCGCTGAGTTCGATCAGGCACTTGTCGCCGCCACCGAAGCGTCGCGCCAAGCCCCCGGCCAGCAACACGCCAACAACCGATTTGCTCATCCCTTTAGATATCCTTTTCTTGCTTGTCGGGCGCATCGAAGACGATCCGGTCTTCGCCGGACAATGCCACAAACCTCTGCCCCCGGGCGCGGCCGATGAGGATCACGCCAGCCTTGCGCGCCAAATCCACCCCCCAGGCCGTGAAGCCGGATCGCGACACCAATGCCGGAATACCCATCTGCACGGTCTTGATCACCATTTCGGACGTTAACCGCCCGGTCGTGTAGAAAATCTTGTCGCCGCCGGACACCCCCTGCATAAACATCCAACCAGCAATCTTATCGACCGCGTTATGGCGTCCCACGTCTTCCATATACACCAGCGGGCGATCATGTTCACACAGCACACAGCCGTGGATGGCCCCGGCCTTTAGATACAGGCTGGGCGCCATGTTGATGGCCTTGATCAGGGGGTACAGTTGGCTGGTGCGGATTTCAATCTCCGTGGGCAGCTGCACCGTATCAAAGGTTTCCATCACATCGCCGAACACGGTCCCTTGTGCGCAACCAGACGTCAAGGTTTTCTTCTTCAGCTTGTCTTCGAAGTTCGTATCCTTGGCCGTGCGCACAACAATGGTGTTGATGTCATCGTCATAATCAATGCCGGTTATTTCATCGTCATCGTGAAGCATGTTCTGATTGCACAGGTAACCCACTGCCAAATAGTCCGGGTAGTCGCCGATGGTCATCATGGTGACGATTTCCCGGCTGTTCAAAAACAGCGTCAGGGGCCTTTCAACAGAAACCGAGGTGGTCACCCTTTGACCATTCTGGTCAATCCCGCGAACCTCTGCCGTCAGACGAGGGTCATCCGGGTTGGGCTCGACCAACAAAACGGATGCGTCATTATTGTTGTATGCGTCAGACATGTTTGCTCACATTTGTTATTGCGCAACGCCACCATGATTAGGGACACTTCGCTCAATAGCAAACGGATTCATATCGCGGATCAATATCGCGCTTGTCATTTTGCCGATCCTCCCCAACTATGTTTGCAAATGATGTAGCCCCCTTTCTATAACGCAAACCAAAAGGCGCCATAATGACTTCCGACAAGCCCAAAGACCCCGTTGGCGTAAAGATCGCAAACCAAATTATTGACCTTGCCAATACCCGCCTTGAAAGCGGTGACACCGTCGAAGATATTGCCTCCGGCTTGCGTCACGCTGCTGCGAACTTCTCGGCCTACGCTTTTTTCCGTTCGGAAAAACTGCCCAAAGACCCCAACGACACGGTCGACGCCTTCGTCTCATTTTTCGAGCACTATCTTGACGTCCACAAACCCAAAACCGCGCCGGGACAAGGTTTGGCAGACCTCATCGAACAGGCTAAAAAACAACTCTAACGCTGAGCGCCGAGCAACCATCGCCGCGCCTGACCAACCTCGTCGATATGGACCGTTTTCCCGCAGGGGCGCTGACGATTTGTTCGTCGGCGATGTCGCCACCCTCTCATTCGCTCAGCTTCCCGACCATGCCGACCTGGCTTGGGCTTCGTTCCCCTGTCAGGACCTGTCGCTTGCCGGGGATTGCGTCGCCCTGAACGCCAGCCGCTCGGGCACATTCTGAACGTCAAAGACGGTAAGCAGCTTCGCAAATCGTTGGGGACTCACTTTGAGCGGGTACTGAGCATCTTTGATCGTTTGGTATAAAGAAATGGGACGGCAACATATGTGCCATCTTATAGGAATGGTGGTGGCCGCAGCCTAGAGGGCGTTTGTCTCCACCAGATTTTCCTGATCATCAGCAAAAATACAGGGGCATTCTTCAGACGATCAACGCATATATCCTGGCGATTAAACAATTTCCTCTGGCACTGCCGAAATAAACTCTGTTGTTGTATGGATTAGGGGAGATTGGCCCTGTTTAAGCGATTGCCAGACGTTTGTCCGTCTGGCTCTCAACGGAGAGTTCCAGATCCACGATGGCTTGGATTTCCGGGCGACAAGACCCGCAATTGGTGCCCGCCTGCAACAGCTCACCAATGGCGTCAACGCTCAACGCTTGGTCTTCGGTGATGGCGCGACGTAAATCATTGACCCCGACGCTGAAGCACGAACACACCATCGGCCCCGGATCGAACACCTCACCTGGGGCGCGCCCGGCCAATAGACCCGCACGGCCTTGATCGTCCATGGCGTCCAAGGTGAACTGCGCTTGCACCCAATCGAGGCTTGGTAAATCGGCACGCGGCGACACAAACACTGCGGCTTCCAACTGCCCGTCTTTGAGCGCCGCGAAACGGTGACGCCCGCTGCTGGGATCGGAAAAACTCAGCCAATCATGTCCTTCACCACCCAGATGGTTACCGGCCCAGACTTCCCAATCGGCAATCTCGGCACTGCCCGCGATGGCGGTGATCGTGCAGTCAGCGCCGGTGATGGCGGTCCAGTATTGCTCATCTTGCGCGTTCACATTTTCACGCGTCACCACCAGCGCATGCCATGCGGGGACGAACGCCTGCAAGCTCACCGGGGTAAATTTTGAATCCGGCTGACCGGAATAAGGGTCGGTGTCGGGACTGACAAGACGGCTAACCACTGCACTGGCGCTGGAGGTGTCGTTCCAATGAATGGGCGCAAACAGAGACCCCGGTTGCTGACCGTCTTCGACACGCACCCGCAGCAACGCCTTGCCCCAAGCACTTGCCAAGTGAGCAAGGCCGCCATCGGCGACCCCGTAGCGTTCGGCATCCGTGGGATGAACCTCGACAAACGGCTCGGCGCGGTGGCGCGCCAAGCGCGGGCTCAGCCCGGTGCGGGTCATGGTGTGCCACTGGTCGCGGACCCGTCCGGTGTTGAGCACCAGCGGATAGGCGTCGCTTACGTCTTGAACCGGCGCTTGATGTCGAACGGCCAGGAAGCGCGCCCGCGCATTGACGGTGAAAAACTCACCGTCGGCGAACAAGCGTTCCCGGCCGCCCTCCCCTGTAACTGCAAGTGGCCACTGCACCGGGTTCAGCCCGTCGTACGCCGAAATATCCAAATTCATCAAGCCACCGATGTCGAAATCGCGGCTGCCGTCGTTTTCAAAAGCGGACAGGGCTGCGTGCTCGTTGAAAATTTCAACGGGTGTCTCAAACGCAAATGCGTCGCCATGCCCCATGCGCGCTGCAACATCACACACGATGTTCCAATCTTCACGAGCTTGTCCGGGGGCTGTGCGGAACGGGCGTTGGCGCGAAATGCGCCGTTCGGAATTGGTCACCGTGCCGTCGCGATCACCCCACGTGGTGGTCGGCAGCAGCACGTCGGCAAAAGCCATGGTGTCGTTGCCTGTCACGCAATCGGACACTGCGATAAACGGGCAAATCTCCAACGCTTCGCGCACCCGGTCCGCGTTGGGCAGACTGACGGCGGGGTTGGTGGCCATTACCCACAGCGCCTTGATGCGGCCGTCGTGGATGGCTTCGAACATATCCACGGCTTTAAGTCCCGGCTGCACAGCCGTGTTGGGCGCGGACCAAAAGCGCGCCACCCGATCAACGGACACATCGTCGAAATCCATATGTGCCGCCAAGGTGTTGGCCAGACCGCCGACTTCGCGCCCGCCCATGGCGTTGGGTTGTCCCGTAACAGAAAACGGCCCGCAACCGGGCTTGCCGATGCGCCCGCTCATCAGGTGACAGTTCAAGATCGCATTGACCTTGTCACTGCCTTGCGACGATTGATTGACGCCTTGGCTGTAGACCGTGACGACCTTTATAGTGTCACTGAAGTCCTGATAGAACTTTGCAACGTTCACCGGGTCCAGGCCGCACAACTCAGATACGCTGGTGAGGTCCGGCGCATCAACGCGCGCAGCCTCTAGGGCCTCTTGCAGGCCTTCAGTGTGGCGCATCACATAATCGTCGTCGAGCACCCCATGTGCATGCAGGAGTGAAAGCAGCCCGTTGAACAAACGGATATCCGTACCCGGTTTGACCGCTAAGTGTTGATCGGCGATGTCGCAGGTCGCGGTGCGGCGCGGATCGACCACCACGATGTGGGTGCCGTGATCTTTTTTGGCCTGGGCCAAGCGCTGATACAGCACCGGATGGCACCACGCTAGGTTCGATCCCACCAACACCACCATGTCGGCTTGTTCCAGGTCTTCGTAATTACCCGGCACCGTGTCGGAACCAAAGGCGCGCTTGTGGCCCACAACGCTGGAGGCCATGCACAGGCGTGAATTGGTGTCGATGTTGGCCGAACCGATGAAGCCCTTCATCAGCTTGTTGGCAACGTAATAGGCTTCGGTCATCAATTGGCCGGACACGTAAAACGCCACCGCGTCCGGTCCATGCTCATCGATCACCGCTTTGAATTCACCGGCGACGCGCTCCAACGCCGTATCCCAATCCGTCCGCTCACCGTCCACGACAGGGCCCAGCAACCGCCCCTCATCGCTGAGCGTTTCGCCCAGCGCCGAACCCTTAGAACACAGTTTTCCAAAGTTGGCCGGATGGTCCGGATCGCCCTTCACACTGAAAGCGCCATCGCTTTTTTGCGTGACCACAACGCCGCAACCGACGCCGCAATAAGGACAGGTGGTGTGGACGGAATTAACCATTGGTGCCTGTTGCCTTCACATCCGGCATTTGCAAACGGATCATGCCTTCAGCGTTCACCGACACCGCGACGGTGCGCGAACAACCGTTGTCCGGGCCTTGCACTTCACCCGACACCAGATCGATGTTCCAGTTGTGCAGCGGGCACGCCACCGCTTTGCCATGAACGATGCCTTGGCTGAGCGCCCCGCCCTTGTGCGGGCAGCTGTCGAACAGCGCGAAGATTTCATCGTCGGCGGTGCGAAACACCGCGATGTCGCCACCTGTACTTTGCACCACGCGCGCGCCCAGTTTGGGAATGTCGCTGACGGTCCCAATTTCCATCCACATGATTTTTGTATCCTTCAACTCTTAAGCCACGATCTTGAGCGGCGTGAATTCGTGAGCGTCTTTCGATCCTTTGGCGCGTTCCGCCCAAGGATCCTCCTGCAACGCAGCTTGAGATTCCAAGAAGCGCGCGTACAAGGCTTTGCGGTTGTCGGCGTCGTCAACCAAGTTGGCCTTGATGTGATCCATACCGACACGTTCCACCCACGGCGCGGTGCGTTCCAGATAGCGCGCTTCTTCGCGGTAAATCTGCATGTACGCCCCGGCGTATTCCAAAACCTCTGCATCGCTTTGGACGGTGCACAAGTAGTCGGTGACCCGCACTTCGATGCCGCCGTTGCCGCCGACGTGCAGCTCATAGCCACTGTCGACCGCGACCACACCGAAGTCCTTAATGGTGGCCTCAGCGCAATTGCGCGGACAGCCGGACACCGCCATCTTGAACTTATGCGGCGTCCATGAACCCCAAGCCATTTTTTCCAACGTGATGCCCATATCGATGGCGTCTTGGGTGCCGAAACGACACCACTGTTCGCCCGCGCAGGTTTTCACGGTGCGCAAAGACTTGCCGTAAGCGTGGCCTGAAACCATGCCGGCGGCGTTGAGGTCGGCCCACACGGCGGGCAGGTCTTTCTTCTCCACCCCAAACAGATCGAGGCGCTGACCGCCGGTAACTTTAACGGCGGGGATTTCAAATTTATCGACCACGTCGGCGATGGCGCGCAGCTCATTGGCCGAGGTCATGCCGCCCCACATGCGCGGCACCACCGAGAACGTGCCGTCCTTTTGAATGTTGGCGTGCACACGTTCGTTGATGAAACGCGACTGGTTGTCGTCGGAGTATTCCTTCGGCCATGCGCACAACAAATAATAGTTCAGCGCCGGGCGACAGCTGGAACAGCCGTCGGGCGTGGACCATTGCAGTTCCTGCATCACTTCGGGGATCGACTTCATCTCCTTGGCCACGATCAAGCGGCGCACGTCGTCATGACTGTGGGTGGTGCAGCCACACATCGGTTTGACCGTTTGCACTTGATAACTGTCGCCCAGCGTCATCGCCAGAACCTGTTCGACCAAGCCGGAACAGCCACCACACGACGCCGAGGCCTTGGTATGGGTTTTGACTTCTTCCAAAGACGACAATCCGTTTTCGGTGATCGCGGTGACGATGTCGCCTTTGCACACGCCGTTGCAGCCACAGATTTCAGCATCGTCTGCTAATGCGGCAACGGCTGCGCTAGGGTCCGCTTGCACGCCCCCTGCGTACGCTTGGCCAAATACAATGGTGTCGCGCAGATCGGTGATATCCGCGCCGTCTTTCATCAGTTGGAAGTACCATGCGCCGTCTTTAGCGTCGCCGTAGAGCACCGCGCCTTCGATCTTGTCATCGCGCACCACGATGCGTTTGTAGACGCCACGAGATGCGTCACGGAACACGATGTCTTCAGCACCGTCGCCGCCGGAAAAATCACCCGCCGAAAACACATCGACGCCGGTGACCTTGAGCTTGGTCGAGGTGACGGAGCCTTGATACGCGACACCTTCGCCGCCGGTCAGATGATCGGCGAGAATTTTGCCCATTTCATAAAGCGGCGCGACCAAGCCATAGGTCGCACCCCGATGTTCGACACATTCTCCGACGGCATAGATGTCAGGATTTGAGGTTTGCATTTGATCGTTGATCTTCACCCCGCGCCCAACCTCGAGGCTAATCTCTTTGGCCAGCGTCACGTTCGGTTTGATGCCGACGGCCATGACCACCAGATCGGCGTTGATCACGGCGCCATCGTCGAGTTGCAGGCCACTAACTTTATCGTCCCCCAAAATCGCTTTGGTGTTCGCACCGGTAAGAACCGTCAAGCCACGACCTTCCAGTTCAGACGCCAGCAGGTAACCTGCGGCCTCGTCCAGTTGGCGCTCCATCAAGGTGTCCATCAGATGCACCACGGTGACGTCCATGCCGTTGGCCTTGAGGCCGACAGCGGCTTCCAGACCCAACAGACCACCGCCGATGACCACCGCACTGCCGCCGGACTGGGCGGCATCAAGCATGCGGTTGACGTCGTCAAGATCGCGGAACGTCACCACGCCCGGCAGATCAACGCCGGGCACGGGGATGATGAACGGCTCAGAACCGGTGGCGAGCAACAGCTTGTCATAAGCCACCTTCTGACCACTGGCGGATGCGACGGTCTTCGCGTCCGCATCAACCATTGTCACCGCATCGCCTGCGTGTAGGGTGATGTCGTTTTCGGCGTACCATTCGCGGCTGTTGATGATGATCTCATCGAAACTCTTCTCACCGCTGAGCACCGGCGACAGCATGATGCGATTGTAGTTTTCGCGGGGCTCGGCGCCAAACACGGTGATGTCGTATTTGTCGGCGTCACGGTTTAGAATTTCCTCCACCGTGCGCATGCCAGCCATGCCGTTGCCGATAACGATCAGTTTCTGTTTCATGTGTGTCTTCTCCTAGCGTACCCGCGACGACAGCCTTGTTCGGTTAGGCTGCTTTAATGTCTGCGGCGGCTTCTTTCATGACGGTGGCGACGATGGTGTAGACCTCACTCCACGCTGCTTTAACGTCGGGGGTGAAGCCGTCGCCGAGACCTTGTTCCAGTGTCCACAGCAAGGCCGTGCCAACCGTGTCGTAATGGGCGTCCTGCACGCCGTACGCCACATGGCCGCGACCAAGGTTCTGCAAAACGGGAATCAAGGCATCGAGATTATCGAGGCTGCCGACCGCAACACCCAAGGTGGACATGAGCTTTTTGCCTTGTTCGCTCATGTCACCTTTGAACAAAGGTTTCAGCGCCGGGTCGAGTTCAAACAAACGACCGTAAAACAGTTCTGCCGCTTGGGGCGCAATGGGCGCGACTTTGGCGAAAGAATCTTGAACCAGTTGTTTTTGTTCGGGTGTCATGTGCAATCTCCGTTACATTTTATTGGGTTTAAGCGACGGCTTTGGTTGCCGTCTCAAGTTCGTCGGATTTGCTTTCCGACTTGCCTTTGTGGCCGTGCTCGTATTCTTCCAAGAAACCGAGCAGTTGCTCACGCAGTTCGTAATATTTGGGATGTTCCAGCAACGCCTTGCGGGTGCGTGGGCGGGGCAGATCGACATCCATGATCTTGCCGATGCGCGCGTGCGGGCCGTTGGTCATCATCACCACCCGATCCGCCAGCAAAATCGCTTCGTCGACGTCGTGGGTGACGCATACGGTGGTGACCTTGGTGCGGTCCCAGACTTCCATCAGCACCTCTTGCAGTTCCCAGCGGGTCAAGCTGTCGAGCATGCCGAACGGCTCATCCAGCAGCAACAGCTTGGGCGACAGCGCAAACGCGCGTGCGATGCCGACGCGCTGTTTCATGCCGTTGGACATGTCGGCGGTGGGCTTGTGCATGGCGTCTTTCAGGCCGACGCGCGACAGGTAATATTCGACGATGTCACTGCGCTCGGCGGGGGTGGCATGGGGGAACACGCGCTCCACGCCCAGCATCACGTTTTCCTTGGCCGTCAGCCAGGTGTAGAGATTGGGGGCCTGGAACACCACCGCACGTTCGGGGTTGGCGCCAGCAATTTCATGGCCGTCCAAGACGATACCGCCGTCGGAGATGGAATTGAGACCCGCCGCCATCGACAGCACCGTCGACTTGCCACAGCCGGAATGACCGATCAGCGAAATAAACTCGCCTTTCTTCAAGATGGTCTCAAATCCGTCCACCACGGTGAGCGGACCTTTGGGTGTGGGATAGACTTTCTTGAGATTGAAGAATTCAAGATAGCGATCTTCGTGATGGCTTTTCATCGCTTCACGGAACGCTTTAGGCGGCTTCTTGGTTTCAGGAAATACTGGGGTGACGTTGGGTAGTTTGCCTTCGTCGCCGCTGTCGGCTTGGGCTGCGGCGCCGACGTCCATCAAATACTTGGTGATGTCGGCGCGCAGCTTTTTAAACGTTGCGTCCGAGTTCATCGCCGTGCGTTCGCGCGGACGCGGCAAATCGACCTTGAAGTCCGGGCCCAAGGTGGCTTTAGGGCCGGGGTTGAGCGGGATGATCCGATCCGCCAACAACAACGCTTCATCGACGTCGTTGGTGATGAGGATCACTGTCTTTTTGTCTTGCGACCAAATCTGTTCAATCTCGTCTTGCAGTTTGGCGCGGGTCAGCGCGTCCAACGCGGAAAGCGGCTCATCCAGTAACAAGATGTCGGGGTTCATCGCCAAGGCGCGCGCCACGGAGACGCGCTGGCGCATACCGCCGGACAGTTCCGCCGGACGGCGGTCGACGGCGTGACCAAGCCCCACCATATCGATGTAGTGTTGCGCCTTGGCCAGATGACCGGCTTTGTCCAGATCAGTGAACACGCTTTCCACGGCCAGCTTGATGTTGTCCAACACCGTCAGCCACGGAAACAGCGAATAGCTTTGAAACACCAATCCGCGATCCGGGCCGGGGCCCTTCACGGGTTGGCCCTTCAACAAAACCTCACCCGTATCGGCCGTTTCCAGGCCCGCGATCAAATTGATCAGGGTGGTCTTGCCGGAACCGGAAAAGCCCACGATGGCGACGAATTCACCTTCTTCGATGGCGAGGTCGATGCCGCCCAAAACGGCTGTCTTGTTGGTGCCTTGGCCGAAGCTTTTGGTAACGTTTTTGAGTTCCAGGATCGGTGCCATGGTCTCACTCCTTCTTTCGGCCTTAGCGGACTTCGCCGTGGGTGAACATGGCTTGCATCGCGGACATGATGCGATCCAGCGCGAAACCAATGATGCCGATGGTGAACACCGCGACCATGATCTTGGCCAAAGATTGAGAAGATCCGTTTTGGAACTCGTCCCACACGAACTTGCCCAAACCCGGGTTCTGCGCCAGCATTTCAGCGGCGATCAAAACCATCCAGCCCACGCCCAACGACAAACGCAGGCCGGTGAAGATGTAGGGAAGCGAGCTCGGCAGCACCAACTTGGTCAACGTGGTGTCCCATTTCAGGCGCAACACGCGACCGACGTTCATCAGGTCTTTGTCAATCGACGCCACACCAACGGCGGTGTTGATCAGTGTCGGCCACAAAGAGCACAGCGTCACCGTGATGGCCGAGGTCACAAAGGCTTTTTCGAACATCGGATCGTCGGAAACATACAGCGCGCTGACCACCATCGTCACCAGCGGCAGCCATGCCAACGGCGAGACCGGCTTGAAAATCTGGATCAGCGGGTTGAGCGCAGCGTTGACCGTCGGCGACAGTCCGCAAAACACCCCCAGCGGCACCGCGATCAAGGAACCGATTAAAAAGCCCATGAACACGGTTTGAAGGCTGGTGACGATTTGGTCGAAATAGGTCGGCTTGCCGGTGTATTGACGAATTTTGACTTTGGCGTCGGGATTTTTCACCAGCTTGGCGGCGTTGCGTTTTTCTTGGCGCTCGTAAAAGGCGGATTCTTTTTCGCGTTCACGCACATGTTCGGCGTAGAGATTAACGGTCTGCTCCCACACCTGGGATGGACCGGGAATCGCCCCCAGAGAGGTTTTAACCATCGGCGCAGTTTGTCCCCACACCATCAAGAACAACACAATCGCCGTCACCGGCACACCCAACAAACGCCATAGCTCTTTGCCTTGGGTCTTGGCGTCTTCACCCGCGATCATTTTCAAGATCGGGGTGATCCAACCCAGTCCGGCGACGTTGAGGTATTTCGACGACTTGTTGATGCGGGTGTGCAGACGTTCCTGACGCTTCGCTTTTTCGGCGGCTTTGAGAGCCTCTTCGGCGGTGGCGTCGTTAGCGGTCGTTGCGGTGTTCATTTCACGGTTCCTCAATTTTTCTTGTTTGGCGGTGGGGAGGGTACCCAGCTTCACAGCTAGCCCCCTCCCCCTCCCGTCCTTACTTGGAGGCCATCACTTCGTTGCCAACCACGACTTCGTCGCCTTTAAGACCGATCGGGAATTGGCTCAGATAGTCGTTGGGCTTGGCGCCGTCATAGACAAGGTTGTCGATGAAGTGCGTCTGCGGGGCGCGAAAACCGTTCGTATCCCACGGGAAGTCTTCCGCTTTCACTTTGCCTTCGTCGACCAGCATCTTGGCGGCTTTCAGATAGACGTCCGGGCGGTAGACCTTGGCGGCGATTTCTTTGTACCAAGCGTCGGACTTGTGCTCGGTGATCTGTCCCCAGCGGCGCATTTGGCTCAGATACCAGATGGCGTCGGAATAATACGGGTACGTCGCGAAGTGACGGAAGAACACGTTGAAGTCGGGCACATCGCGTTTATCGCCTTTTTCGTATTCGAACGTACCGGTCATCGAATTGGCGATCACCTCCGCATCAGCACCGACGTATTCGGAACGCGCGAGGATTTCGACCGCAGCCTGGCGGTTGGCGTTGTCGTTTTCATCCAGCCATTGAGCCGCACGGATCAAAGCTTTAACCACGGAGAGGTGAGTCTTAGGGTTCTTTTCAGCCCAAGCGTTGCTGACGCCGAAGACCTTTTCCGGGTTGTTCTTCCAAATTTCGTAATCGGTCACGACCGGAACGCCGATACCTTTGAACACGGCTTGTTGGTTCCATGGCTCGCCCACGCAATAGCCATAGATGGTGCCAGCTTCCATGGTGGCCGGCATCTGCGGCGGCGGGGTTACGGACAACAATGCATCCGCACCGATCTGGCCGGTGATGTCGGTCTTGGAATAAAAGCCCGGGTGGATGCCGCCCGCGGCAAGCCAGTAGCGCAGTTCGTAGTTGTGGGTCGAAACCGGGAACACCATGCCCATGTTGAAAGGCTTGCCTTCTTCGCGGAATTTATCGACCACGGGCTTGAGCGCATCGGCCTTGATCGGGTGAACCGGCTTGCCGTCCGCCTCTTTGGGCACATGTGGTTTCATTTGCTCCCAGATGTCGTTGGACACGGTGATGGCGTTGCCATTCAAATCCATGGAGAATGCAGTGATGATGTGCGCTTGGGTGCCAAAACCGATGGTCGCGCCCAACGGCTGACCGGCCAACATGTGCGCGCCGTCCAATTCACCGGTGATGACGCGGTCCAGCAAAACCTTCCAGTTCGCTTGCGGCTCCAACGTCACATACAGACCTTCGTCTTCGAAGAAGCCTTGCTCATAAGCCACCGCCAACGGGGCCATGTCAGTGAGTTTGATAAAACCGAACTTCAGCTCTTCCTTTTCAAGTTCCAGCGGTTCTGCGTGCACGGGCATCGCGAACAAACCAAGGCCCAAGGCCAGCGCGCTCAAGCCAAACGCCGTTTGGCGAACGACGCTTCTCCGCGATAAAGTTTTCAAGAAATGCTTTGGCATTCGGGGGTTGCTCATTTTGCTTTCTCCTTTTCGCCACATGTGGCTTGCGTCAAACAAAAAACGCCGCAAAGACACCTGAGCCGTTTGGCCCCGGAATCTGCGACGTTGCAGCTTTCACCCTGCGCTGGGTGAGAATTGATTTGGATCCCAGCATCCGCGCCGGGTTACAAGTTCAGTATTACAAGATGCGTGCCAGTTGGCTTAACGTGTTGATTTCATAAGATACACGAATTCATCCATCGTCCCGGCGGAGGCAAAGCCCCCTTCCGTGACTAAATATTGAGCATATTATGCTTATTTAATGCACAGTGACTGTTTTTTAATCACATCTTGATGGTGAGACTGGCGATGTAGCCCGGCACATCGCCAGCAGAGAAACGCACACCGTCAAAGTGCGGAGTGCTTTCGCCAAGCTCACTGCGTGGCATATCGCCCAAGGCATCGACGAGCAAATCAGGACGGTAGGTTTCATTCACCACCTGCTCCGCATCGCGCGATAGCGGTGTCTGCCCCCAACGCACCATCTGCGCATACAGCCACAAGGCGTGCTCATCATCGGCACGCATGGCACCATTTGTATGGAAATTCAAATCGCCTTGCAGCGCCGTCAACACCACGTTTTCAGCGACGTCTAGGTATTCGGGGCCCGCCAAAAGCGCTGCCAGTTCAATATGATTCGCCGGATCGTCGGCCCAGCGCGCCGCTTGATCGAGGGCTTGGATCAAGACCTTCAAGGTATCTGGGTGCTGCTCGGCCCAGATCTGTTGCAAGCCCAGTACCTTTTCCGGACCGAACGGCCAAAACGCGGCGGTGCGCGTCAAAATCACGCCGACATCCTGTTTGGCCGCCTGGGTGTTCCACGGCTCACCCACGCAAAAGCCATCGACTTGGCCCGCGTCCAGGCTTTTGACCATATAAGGCGGGGGGATCACCACCAGACGCACATCGCGTTCGGGGTCGATGCCCGCCGCCGCCATCCAATAGCGCAGTTGGTAGTTGTGGCACGAAAACGGGAACACTTGACCGAACGACAGCGGCTCTAAGTTTTCGCCGCGCCGCCGATCGACGACTTGGCGCAGCGCTTGCGCCGCTCCCAGAGGTTGGCTCAAGTCCGCCCCGGTATCGCTAAGCCGCCTATATAAAGCGTGGCTTACGGTGATGGCGTTGCCCCCCACCCCCAAGGCCATCGGCGCGATGGTCGGAACTTTGATATGACCAACGCCGAGGCTTGCCGCGATCGGCATACCCGCCAGCATATGCGCCACGTCGAATTGACCAACGTTGATGCGGTCGCGAATGTTGGCCCACGAGACCTCTTTGAACAGCTGCAGATCCAGCCCCAACGCCGCCGCGAAACCTTTTTCGCGCGCCGCCACCAACACCGCGCAGTCCACCAAAGGGATGAACCCGGCGCGTACGGGTATGAGGCTGTTGGTGGTGTTCATCATCATTGTCCTCAGCTCAACAAATCCGCCGCCGTCACCACACTGGCGGCGATCTCCGATATTTTTTTCTTTTGGTTCATGGCGTTGCGTCGCAACAACGCATAAGCCTCATCCTCGCCAATACCCTTTTGACGCATCAAGATGCCCTTGGCGCGGTCGATGGTTTTACGCCCTTCCAATTGGGTTTTGGTGTCGTCGAGTTCGCGCTGAAGCCTTGAAAAGGCGTTGAAGCGGCTGATGGTCATGTCCAGAATCGACTTGATGCGCTCTTTCTTCAGACCGTCGACGATGTAGGCACTAACACCCGCATCCACCGACGCGGTGATCATGGCGCTGTCGGATTGATCGACGAACATGGCAATGGGGCGCTTGACCTCACGGCTGACCTGAAACATCTGTTCCAACACGTCGCGGTTGGGGTTTTCCAGATCGATCAGCACCACGTCCGGGGCCAGCGCAGATATACGGGCATAAAGATTGGCGGTATCGGCGATCCATTCCACGCACAGATGCCCGCCATCGCTGAGGCCCTCTTTCAAGATGGCCGCACGCACCGGATCTTCATCAATCACCAAAATCTTAAGATCGGATTCCATGCATTCCCGTTTTGGGCGGTTTCGTCATGAGAACCAGTGCAATATGGATGCCAGAAGTGGAAACGCCTATTTTCCGCATTTAGGAGGCATATTTAGGGATTAGAGAATCGCTCTTGCTTAAATATCAGGCATGCTAACCAAGCCAACAATGTGTCAGAAGCGAAGCTTTGTGAGTACTGTTTGCATGGTCCACTTAGCCCCGAAAAACCACCACTGCGGGGTTCCGGGGCAATATGAGCTATCGTCGGTAGCTTCAAATTCTTCTAGACACCGCATGAAATTGCCACTCAAATAAGCGAATCTCAACATTTGAAAATCTTCTGTTTTGTATTGGAGAAAAAACGTGTCATTCATTCGAATTCTGGCATCGGGGTTGTTTTTAAGTGTAATTTCTTCTCAAGCAATTGCGGCAGGGGGGCAAATCGAGATCGCGCAATTTGTTAGCCCTGGTCAGGGAGTAGAATACAAAATCGTGGAGGATGGTGAAGCGGCGGACAAAGCCTGTCAGGGTAAATCTGTTGGCACCGCGTGCTCTTACCATTCGATAGTACATCAAACGCAGATGAACGGCACGTGCAAACAACTTCCTCCCCGGGAGGTTGGGTACGGCACCATGATTCCACAAGGTATTAGCTGTAAATGACGGGGATAGGGATAGCCACCTGTCGACGTCATCCAAATAGATTGCCAAGAACTATCTATTGGCTAAAACGGCTGTTTTAGAGCAATCCCCCAGATGTCTGGGCCTTGGTTGAAAGCGGAAGTGGAATGTCCGCTTTTCAAAATCACTCGATTAAATTCCCGGTATGCAGGTGCTAAGCGGACCTTATTTCAGATCGCCTAAAACAGCCGTTTTTGACCCATTGCGGACAAAAACATTGCCCGTATTCGGTGTTTCAAGCCCGCAGGAGACGGCGTTTGTCGGCTTGTTTTGGATAGCGGGAAAAACGTCCGTTTGAGGTACCCCTAGTTTGTTAGGCACCTTGCGCGTTCATTTCGTGCTGCCGTTCGAACTCGGCGGGTGACAGCATCCCGTTGTTGGTGTGCTTGCGCTGCGGATTATAGAACGTCTCGATGTACTCGAACAAATCCGCCCTAAAATCTTCCCACGTTGCGTAAGTTTGTGGAAACCGGGTCCTCGATCGTGAAAGACCTTTTGAACGGAGATTTTCGTGTTCACCATGGCATTATTGTCTTAGGTCTTGTCCAAACTGTTAAAGCCCTATCGGCTATGCTCTCTGCAATGCTTGTGATTTCCGAAGCAGGTGAGAAAGCTCTCTAATGCAGGGAGGCATTGCCCCGTCTTAAAATCGCCCAAAAGATTGTTAGCATCGCAGCACTCGCGCTGATATTGATGGCCATGGTGGCATTATGTTCCATTCAACAGACAACTGGGATCAGCGCGGATTTGCGCTCCATCGCTGACCGACACATGCCAACCTAAAGGGCCGTGGAATCCATTCTCGTCATGTCCCTTAAGCCCTGCGAAGTAATCTTCGCAGCAGCAATCTTTAAAATCACTATTTAAACAAAAAACCAATCTTGTTACTCTCTTGCAATCCTCAAGGCGCTTTACACATTGGGAAGTTTTGGCTCATCCATTTTTCCCACAATGATACAAAATGACATGAATTTACGGGGCACAGTTTATGATAAAGGTTATTCCTATCTTAGTTCTTGCGGGAAGCCTTGCGTCATGCAACGCCACGACCGGCGGTCTAATGGGGGCGAGTTCATCATCCAACGTCGATGCAGCCACACATCCCCGCTTTGCCGATATGGTCCCCAACGTCAATGGCGACCGCCTGAACGATCCGTGGATTCGCGCAGGCCTTCAAGCACTTGATGACAAAAACTTACAAGTGGCTTCAAAGGCATTCAACAGGGCCCTGAAGTTTGATCCAACGGATCCCAACCTGCATTTCCTTAACGCGCTGACGTACCACTTGATGGCGGCGCAGGGCGACGCCAGCCAATTGGATATGGCTAAAGTCGGCTATGATCTTGCACTGCGATACGATTCCTCCAATTTCTGGGCGGCCTATCAACTGGGTCAAATCAGCTTTACCGAGCAGCGCTACCGAGAAGCGCAAGATGCCTTCGCCTACGCCTTGCAGTTCGATGAAGAGAACGTGGACATCCTGCGAGGGCTTGCCACCGCATCCTATTTCGCCCAGGACTTGGACACGGCGTTGGCTGCAATCGAAAAGGCTGACGCCTTACAACCTGGTAATGCGGGTATTTCCCATGATGCCGCACTTTTCTATGCGGCCGCCGGTGAGGATGGCCCAGCGCAAGTCCAACTGGCCCTCTACAATGCGGCTGTAGGGAACGTATCGGCGTTTCGCAAAACGCATTTGAAAAAACGCATGGCGGATTGGTTGCGGTTTCACCGTGAGCAAGGCGGCCTGCTGCATGAAGCGCAAAGCACGACGGACGTCCTCGGCAAGGACGTTACGGCTCCCATCATGTCGGCGGGGGCAGCACAGGCGGTGGGCGGCACTCACGGTCAAAGCGGAGCTGTCACAATCGCCAATGACAAGCTGATGACCTTAGTGGACGTGATCATCATTCGTTCAGAGGAACGCATGGCGACATCGAAGGGTGTTAATTTGCTAAACGGTCTGTCTTCAACATTGTCGGGAAAGCTTTGGAGCGCATCGGACGTCCGTACGATCAATCGTGGTGCGGCCAATTCACGACAAACTGCGTTTACGATCAATCCATCGTTCTCTATTTCCGCATCATATTCTCTGAACATATTTAACGATAATTACGACAAGAATGAGGTTATGGCGCGACCAACTCTCGTTGCTCAAAATAATAAACAATCCTCATTTTTTTCCGGTTCCATTTTTCATGTCGAACTTCAAAATGCATACGGGGGGCAGGGCCAAGTGCAGCCTGTTCCCGTCGGCGTTAAACTGGAAGTGACGCCAAAATTTTATTCGCCAGATGAGGTCGAGCTAAACGTGACGGCAGCGCGCGCATTCATCGAGGCGCAGGCAACTCATGCCGGTTTCACCAAATTCACCCAAACCACTGAAAATACGGTGACCGCGAACGTTACAATGAAATTTGGCGACACCTTGGTGCTGAGCGGCATGAGTGAAAAGGCAACCGAAAAATTGCGCGACGGTGTGCCTCTTCTTCAGGACATCCCGATCGTCCAATATCTTTTTTCCAACCAAAACACATTGGATTTCACGAAATCAATCGTCATTCTGCTCACACCTCGCAAGCCGAGATATACCCTCAAAGATGGGACGGACAAGATCGGTTTGGCCAACCCAGCGGACGCTGACATTATGCAAAGTAATTTAGATGAACTGATGGCCAGTAAGGGATGGAGTAAACCCGCGGACAACTTAGACTCCGTGTTTTGGCACTTGAAGGACAGCAAGTTCTTTAAGGAGTTCAGGTCTGGAGACGTCCGCATGGAAAAGTGGAATTATCCCGATCGCCTGGAGCGCATGACCAAACGCGCGGTGCAGTTTCTGTATTATTGATGAGTTCAACTAAAGGCCGTGAAAATATTAATCATTACACCGCCACACTAATATAACGTATCTGGCGATAAGGTAACGGCCAGAATCCCCCCTTATGGCTAATAACGGCTGTTTTATTAGAGCCATGCCCCAGATGTCTGGGCCTTGGAGTGGAATGTCCGCTTTTCAATATCACTCGATTAAATGTCCGGTATGCAGGTGCTAAGCGGGCCTTATTTCAGGTCGCCTAAAACAGCCGTTTCAGACCCCAATCAGGTATCATTTTATGATTTGGGACTTTTGCATTTGGATAGAACAAAGGTGGCGAGCTTGACGAGGCCCTGCTTGAAACAACTTTGGCATTTTAATGTTTATGATAATGAAAATGATGCTCAGAAATCTTCAATTACATCGAGTTGTACTACAATCCAAAATGCAGGCATAGAAACAACAACCGACTGTCGCCAGTCGAGTTCGAAAAAAGCATTTAGAGAAGGTCGTATGTGTCTAGAGAACTAGGGGCTTGCCAGCCCGTCTAAAGCTCCGCGCTTCAGATAGCAGCTTTCGGAAAAGCTATATGGGGCTGCTTGTGGAGCGGATTGACGTTATGAACCACAAAATCAAGATTTCCGGCCCAAATGCCGCAATTGCCGACCAAACCATGAAAGCGACAGAGCCGGACACCGAACTGGTGGTGGACGCAGTCTGAAGAAAACCCGTCTCCCAGTTTATCTAGGAAAACACAGGGTAAATCTTCAAATTCAGGAACGAAAGATTGTTCCTAGAGGAATGCCGCCACGAAGGGCTAGGCCTTAGACTTGAAACTCCCTAAAAGACGAAACAGGGACCTTCCGCAGAAAATCAGGAACCATTTCAATCAGCGACGGCATTTTTTCAATCGCCTAAACTCTAAACTCACCCACACTGTGGCTTTTGCAGTGTGGCGTAAGCTTCCGGTTGAAGACAGAAAAACCATAGACCTTCATACCTCGGTATAATTTCCCCTAACAATGCTGTGGACTGTCGCCCACGACATATTGGAGACATTACACCCGTAGCTGCCAATTCCCCGCAATGACAGAATCAAGTTGCGTATGTTCCGACGTTGTCAAATCAGTCTGACCGACCGGCGGCGGCGTCATTGCCGCCATTGCGTCTACCAAGCTCTGCACGGATGCGCTGTTCAGTTCAAATCCATCCGACGACGCCACCGATGCTACGTGGTTATTCGGACCCGTATACCAATCTGAGATCGTTACCTGGTCGGTGCTGCCGATGATGCTAACCACCAAGTCATTGCCCAATTGAGAGAACCACAATTGCTCGTGATTGATGCTGCCAGTGAAGGACAGGGTATCATTCGAGGTACCCTCGCCCACGTTGTTCACGATATCCTGCCCATCGCCACGACCGACCTGATACGTATCGTCACCTGCGCCGGCGATCATGGTATCGTTGCCGCCGTTACCGGCGATGGTATCGTTGCCCGCACCGCCAATAATCGTGTCACCGAGAGCCGTACCTTCGATCACAATGCCTGCTTCAGTAAAAGTATAGCTTTTCGCGTAAACACCTGCGCCCGCCCCGTCCTGACCATCCGAATTCCATGTCACGACAACCGTGCCATCCGAGAGCTCCGTCACCGCTGGCTCGCTTTGATGGCTAGTTGCATAATCGTTCACTTGGAACTCGGGCCCAAGGCGTGCACCCGCGTCATCGAAGTGCTGCGCGAATATGCCCAGTCCGGAACCATCCTGGCTGTCGGATACCCAAACCGCCAAGAAACCGCCATCCGACAGTCCCGTGATCACGGGTAGGGTTTGGTCCGATGCCGCGTAGGTGTTGACCTGAAATTCCGACCCAACCGCAACGCCGGATGCATCGTATCGCTGCGCATAGATGCCATTACCGGAGCCATCTTGCAGGTTGGACTGCCACGTCACCACGAACCCCCCGTCCTTCAGAGACGAAACAATCGGATAAAGTTGGTCGTTCGCGCCCGTCGTGTTGATGCGGAATTCACCGCCGATGGCGGCACCCGAAGCCGCATAACGCTGCCCGTAAATCCCAAATCCGGACCCATCATGGCCTGACGAGTGCCATGTCACCACGAAACCGCCATCCGGCAAGGACGACACGGCAGGGAAACTCTGATCATTCGGCGTTGTCGAATTGATGCGAAATTCACCGCCAACCGCAGCGCCTGACGACGCGTAGCGTTGACCGTAAATTCCGAAGCTCGATCCGTCTAGTCCTGCCGATTGCCACGTCACCACGAAACCACCATCTGCAAGGCCGCTCACAACGGTTTGAGACTGTTCCCCGGTCGCGAAGGTGTTCACGACAAACTCGGAGCCAACCGGCTGACCGGCTACGTCGTAACGCTGCGCGGAAATTCCGTAGTGGTTGCCGTCGCGCAGGTACGACTGCCAGGTGACGATGAACCCACCATCCGCAAGCGAGGCGACGACAGCATCGCCTTGGCCGCTGTTCGTATAGGTATTGACACGGAATTCGGTGCCAACAGGCTGTCGTGCGGCATCATAACGCTGTGCGAAGATGTCCCAGTCTCCGTTTAGAGATTGCCACGTGACGACATAACCGCCACCATCAAGCGACGCGATCGAAGACCTAAACTGGTGGCTGGCCGTCGTCGAGTTAACCAACATATCACCGCTTTGAGTCTGACCTGCCTTGGCTGTAATCGCCGGAACGACATCCGCCAAGGAAAGGGTTTGGTCGGCGAACTGTAGCATTTCGATATTGGTGAGCGTGTCGATACCATCGCCACCCGCACGGATATCCGTGATCGTCAGGCTGCCGTCTTGGTTCACGACAACGGTGTAATCCTCGGCATTGCCGCTGAACACCGCCGTATCCACACCCGCGCCGCCGTTGATCGTATCGTCGCCCGCGCCACCGCTGAGCAGGTCGTTGGCCGCCGTGCCGTCGATGACTAGACCTTGTGCCGTGATCGTGTAAGTCTTGGAATAGATATCGCCCGATTGCCACGTTAGCACGATGCGGCCATCGGCCAGGGTGGTGATGTCGGGCGTGTTCTGTTCGCCCGCCGTGATGTCGTTGACCAAAAACTCTGAACCAACCGCATGGCCCGCAGCATCGTAGCGCTGCGCGTAGATGCCGCCGCCGCTGCCGTCCTGGCCGGTGGATTCCCACGTCACCATGAAGCCGCCGTCGTTCAACGACGTCACCGCAGCGTTCTTTTGATCGTTCAAGGTGGTGGTGTTCACTTGGAACTCACCGCCGACCGCCAGACCCAAGCCGTCAAAGCGCTGGGCGTAAACACCGTAGCCACTGCCGTCCTGAAGGTTCGATTCCCACGTCACCACAAAGCCGCCGTCGCCAAGCGACGTCACCGATGAGTTCAACTGCTGATCCACAACGTAGCTGTTCACCTGGAACTCGCCACCGTTCACTGGGTTGCCGTTCGCGTCAAAAACTTGGCCGATCACACCATACGTCGGCGTGATCTCATCTTGATACTGACCGTCCCACGTCACCACAAAACCGCCACCGACAAGCGCCGTCGTCGCCGCGTCAATTTGGTTCCACGCACCTACCGTGTTGATGCGGAATTCGCCGCCGACCGCAGCGCCACTCACGTCATAGCGCTGACCGTAAACACCATAAAGATGGCCATCCTGGCCATCCGACGACCACGTCGCCACAAAACCACCGTCCGCAAGGCCCGTGACCGTCGGAAGGTACTGTGCATATAGCGTGTGCGTGTTGGCCTGGAACTCACCACCAACGGCGACGTTCTGCGCATCGTAGCGCTGACCGTAAATGCCATAATAGCTGCCGTCCTGGGCATACGATTCCCACACCACCACATAACCGCCATCGGCAAGCGCGCTTACCGAAGGTTCGTACTGGGAACTGAACGTGTAGCTGTTGACCTGGAACTCCGCCCCCGAAGGGTTGCCCTGGGCATCGTAACGCTGGGCGCGAATGCCGTATTCAACATCGCCCACACCGCTGTTGGAATGCCAAACAACCACATAGCCGCCATCGTTCAACGCCGCAACCGATGACCCACCCTGCGTGTTCGCCGTGATCGTGTTCACAAGCGTGTCGTACGTGCCGGACAAAGCAGGGCCAGAACCATTGGAGCCCGCTCCACCGCCGCTGACCGCTACAGAAACCGTCGCCGTGGCCGTCCCGCCAATTCCGTCCGATACTGTGTAATCGAACGTCGCAGTTCCGACGAAACCAGGATTGGGGGTAAACACCACGTCGCCATTGGCGTCTAGGCTTACGGAACCGCTCACAGCGCCCTGAACGGTCGAAATGGACAAAATATCTCCATCCGGGTCCGTATCATTGGCAAGAAGGTCCCCCGCCAAAATTGTAACCGCCGTACCACTGCTTATCGCCGCAACATCATCCACAGCCAGAGGGGCATCGTTGACCGCCGTGGTGTTGACAGAAACCGTTGTGGTCGTTGAGGCCCCATTTCCATCAGACACCGTATAGTCAAATTGAGCCACGCCGTTGTAATTAGCGTCCGGCGTAAATTCAATAAAGCCAGATGTGTTTATGATTACGGCGCCGTTCAGCGCATTGCCAACCGACACGATGGACAACGTATCTCCGTCCACGTCCACATCATTTTGCAACAAATCTGCAGGGGGAATGACAAGGGTCGTATCTTCCGTCGTATTGACACTGTCGGGATTTGCAATGGGGGCGTCATTGACGGGCTGCACATACAAAGTCACGGTCGCTGTACTCGTCAATCCCCCTGTATCCGTGATGGTATATGTGAAGGTTGTCATGCCATTAAAATCAGGAGCAGGCGTAAACAAAATATCGCCATTGGCGTTCAGACTAACCGTTCCATCCGTGGCGTTCTGAGCCGAAAGAATTGAAATCGGGTCATTGTTCGGGTCGCTGTCGTTCGCCAACAACAGCGATCCGGGGATGAGTACAGACGTATCTTCTAAGAACCCGATCCACGTTGCCTTCATGTTTGAATCGAAGCCAACCGTTATATCGCCGAAGTTGACTTGCTCAACGCCGCTGATCGTGCTGGAGCCTCCTGCTCCTGTAACGGTGACAGAGCCGCCAGTCCCGGATGAAAAACTATAGCTTGAGGCTGTACTTCCGCCTCCATAAGAAACGGTGTCGTATCCGCTCCCACCAGAAATGGTGTCTGAGCCCCCACTGGCATTGATAACGTCATCACCCGCCCCCCCACTGAGGATATCGCTACCTGCGCCGCCCGTGATCACATCATTACCATCGCCACCGCTGATCGACACATTGGTGGAGGATGGCACGGTGCTGGCATTGAAAGTATCCCCGCCCGAAGAACCAACAACGACTTCAACACCAGCAGCACCCAAATCGAGTGTTGCGCCCGTGCTGCCAGAGCCCGTGCTTGCGGTGTAAATGACGGTATCTGTCCCCGCACCGCCGATCACAGTGTCGGTCGCATCTGCAATGATGGTGTCATTGCCCGCGCCACCATCGACGATATCCGTGCCGCCCCCACTGCTCACAATGGTGTCATTACCAGCGCCGCCCGTCAGCGTATCCGCTGCGAAGCCACCTAAAAGCAGGTCATCGCGCGCGATGGGAGCTTGATTTTCACCGGACAGAACTTCAACCGTAACGGTCGCACTTGCCGTGCCGCCGTTGCCATCGGTGATGGTATAGTCAAACGTCGCATTGCCGACAAAGCCGACTTCCGGTGTAAAGGTCAAATTACCGTCACTGTCCAACGCCACCGTACCGCCCACGCCGTTGGTGACGGACGCGATGGAAAGTACATCTCCCTCAACGTCGTAATCATTGGCCAGCAGGTCCGCACCCAAGATCAGGATGCTTGATCCAGACACCGCCAAGGCATTATCAGCAATAGCAACAGGAACATCGTTAACCGCCGCAACCGACACCGTCAGTGTCTGAACCGTCGAGGTGTTGCCGCCGTTGCTGGCCTCGGTCGCCGTAGCGGTGACGGTGAGGTCGAACGCGCCTGCGTAATCGGTCGGTGGGGTGAGGCTCAGACCCACGAGATCCGTCGGGCTGAGGCTCCACGAACCGTCAAGGTTCTGCGTGCCCGCGCTGAGACTCGCGCCCGCCGGAACGCCGGTGATGCTCAGGCTCAGGCTTTCCGAACCATCCAGGTCGGTGAGTTGCGACGCGATATCCAGCGCAATCGCCGTATCTTCATCACCTGCCGCTGGCGTCGTCACCAGAACCGGAATGTCGGCAACCGCATTGACGGACACATTAAGAGTCTGAAACGTCGAGGCGCTGTCGCCGTTGCTGGCCTCGGTCGCCGTCGCGGTGACGGTGAGGTCGAACGCGCCTGCGTAATCGGTCGGTGGGGTGAGGCTCAGACCCACGAGATCCGTCGGGCTGAGGCTCCACGAACCGTCAAGGTTCTGCGTGCCCGCGCTGAGACTCGCGCCCGCCGGAACGCCGGTGATGCTCAGGCTCAGGCTTTCCGAACCATCCAGGTCGGTGAGTTGCGACGCGATATCCAGCGCAATAGCTGCATCCTCCTGACCCGCAGCCGGTGTGACCAACAACGTCGGCGTGTCGGCAATCGCATCCACCATGATGCTGAGCGTCTGTGCCGTGGACGCACTGGTCCCGTTGGAGACTTCCGTGGACGTTGCAGTCACGATCAGGTCAATCGTGCCCGAATAATCGGTGGGCGGTGTGATGGTGAGGGCTTCCAAATCAGTCGGTAACAATGACCAAGAGCCATCGGCGTTCTGCGTACCCGCATTCAAAATAGCGCCCGTGGGGACTCCCGAAATGGTGAGGGCAAGAGATTCCGAACCGTCTGTATCGCTCAGCTGAGACTGGATATCCAACGCAATTGCCGTATCCTCATGCCCCGTAGCCGGGGTGACGGACAGCACTGGCGCATCCGCAGCGGCATCGACCGTTACATAAAGTGTCTGCGTTACAGATGCCGTATCGCCATTTAAAGCTTCCGCAGCCGTTGCCGTAACCGTCAGCTTAAAATCGCGATCATCGTTGAGAGCTGGCGTAATGGTCAGGCCAGCCAAATCCGCATGAGACAAGGTCCAAGACCCGTCTCTATTGTCCGCACCCGCACTCAAGCTTGCGCCTGCAGGGACGCCAGAGATGGTAACGCTGAGTGTTTCCGAACCGTCCACATCGTTCAGAGAGGCCGCAATATCAAGAGCGATGGCCGCGTCCTCTTGGCCCTGGGCCGGAGCGACCGACATCGTTGGTACGTCCGCAACCGCGTCAACCGTTACGTTGAGCACCGCAGCCGTTGAAGCACTCTCGCCATTTCCGGCTTCCGTCGCAGTCGCCGCCACGGTCAAATCAAATGCGCCCGAATAGCCCGCAGGTGGGGTGATCGTGAGACCCGCAAGATCACCCGGGTGCAAAACCCATGATCCATCTGGGTTTGCCATGCCCGCATTCAAAACGGCTCCTTCTGGAACACCATCAATCGTTATTGAGAGTGTTTCCGAACCGCTCAAATCGGTGAGATGCGCAGCGATATCAAGCGCGATAGCTGCGTCTTCTGCACCCGACGCCAGTGTCGTCACAAGAACCGGGGTATCCGCAACCGCATCAATTGTCACATGAAGAGTTTGGAAGGCTGTAGCCGCATCCCCGTTGGACGTTTCCGTCGAAGTCGCCGTCACCGTCAGGTCAAACGCACCCGAATAGTCAAGCGAAGGCGTGATGCTCAAACCCACGAGATCCGCTGTAGACAAGCTCCAAGTGCCATCCGGGTTTTGCACACCCGCGCTCAGCATTGCATCCGCGGGAACACCATCGATGGTAATGTCCAATGCTTCGGAGCCGTCCAAATCCATCAAGCTCGATGCAATGTCCAGGGCAACAACTGTATCCTCCAGCCCCATAGCCGGTGTGGTCGAAAGCGTTGGCGTGTCTGCGACTGCGTCAACCGTTACAGAAAGCACCTCTGCTGTTGAGGCGCTGTCACCATTACTGGTTTCTGCAGATGTCGCCGTTACCGTCAGATCGAATGCGCCACTGTAATCGCTCGGCGGGGTGATCGTTAGGCCCGCGAGGTCCGCCGGACTGAGGTGCCAAGTGCCATCGGTGTTGTGCGTCCCGGCACTGAGGCTCGCGCCCACCGGAACCCCGGTGATGCTCAGAGCCAAAGACTCTGAACCATCAAGGTCGGTCAACTGCGATGCGATATTCAGTGCGATGGCCACATCTTCTTGTCCTGCCGCCGGCGCGACCGATAGCACCGGTGCATCTGCGACGGCCGTAACAACCACAGTCACCGTTTCGTTAGCAAAGCCGCCATGGCCGTCCGCCACGGTATATTCAAAGGTGGCGGCACCGCTGAAATTGGCATCCGGAATGAAAGACACATCCCCATTTGCATCCAGCGTCACGGTTCCATTCGCTGCATTTTGTACCGAAAGGATACTCAACGGGTCGCCATCAGGGTCTACGTCATTGGCCAGCAAATCCGCAGCTTGGAACGTCGTGGCTTGGTCTTCAATAATGGTTTCGGTATCGCCTGCCGTGACGGGAGCTTTGTTGGGAACCAGATAAACGATCTGATCTCCAAACTGAAGGCGTTCGACGTTGACCAGTGTATCCTGCCCGTCGGTTTGGGTGTGATCTCCGTGATCGTCGCGACCATGACCACGACCATGCCCGCGATCATCATCGTCATGGTCGTGGTGACCATGGCCACGGCGCAAGTCTCGCACGATGTACGAACCGTCACGCCGTTGAGTAATTCTATAATCTGCGAGATTGCCGGAGAACACCGCCGTATCGGTGCCCGCGCCGCCGTCGATCTTGTCATTGCCCGTGCCGCCCGCAATGACGTCGTGCCCCGCGGAACCGGTGATCTCGTCGTTGCCGGCACCGCCGTCGATCAGGTCGATGTTGGTCAGCGTGGTCCGGCTGAAGTCCAGCTCGTCGCTCTTTTCGGAGCCTTGGATGATATTGACGCCCGCACCGCCGTCGATTTCTTCAATGTTAAAACCATCATCATCATCATGATCATCATCGTGACCATGTCGTCCATGGCGATCATGATCGCCACGATGATCCCCATCACCACGAAGACCAATCACGTCGTCCCCGTCAGAGCCGAGAATGCGATCGAAGCCAGCCCCGCCCTTAATCTCGTCGAAGCCATCGTTTTCGCCGCTCACCAAGAAGGTGTCGTCGCCTGCGCCGCCCTCAAGCTCGTCGTCACCCGCGCCGCCAGTGATGACGTCGTCACCCGCGCCGCCCTCGATTTCGTCATTGCCTGCGCCACCCAAAATGCTGTCCGCGCCCGCCGAACCGGTGATTTCATCATCGCCAGCCCCACCATCGATCAGGTCGATATTGGTCAGCGTGGTGCGGCTGAAGTCCAGCTCGTCGTCGTCCGCCGTGCCCTGGATGACATTGGTGCCGAGACCGCCGTCGATCAGCTCGATGCTGTTGTCGTCCTCAAACTCTTCCATGCCGATCACATCGTCGCCGATGGAGCCGCGAATGGTGTCGAAGCCCTTACCGCCCTTGAATTCATCGACGCCATTGTTGGTCCCGCTAACGAGGAACACATCATCGCCACGGTCCCCATACATCTTGTCGTCGCCCGCACCGCCGACCAGGATGTCATCGCCTTTTTTACCCTTGAGCTTGTCGTTACCGGCCAAGCCGTCGATGACGTTGCGGCCCTTATTGCCTTTGAGTTTATCCTTGCCATCGGTGCCCATAATCAGGTTGGCGGGCAGCACGCTGTCGATGCTCGCGGTCGCCGTGGCGGTGCCGCCGTTGCCGTCTGAAACGATGTAGTCAAACGTCGCCGTACCGGCGTAGCCTAAGTCAGGCTGGAAGAAGATTTCTCCGGTTTCCGTCATCACCACCTGGCCGTTGACGGCGTTGCCGACGGATGTGACCGACAGCGTGTCGCTGGCATCCACATCGTAATCGTTGGCCAGCAGCTGGCTCGCCGTGATCGACACCGCGCTGTAGGCATCCACCGTACCCAGATCGTCCATCACGGCAACCGGCGCGTCGTTTGCGCCGATGATCGTCATTGTCACGGTGGCCGTCGCGCTGCCCCCGTGGCCGTCGCTGATCGTGTAGCTGAACGCATCGGTCGCCGATTCGCCAGCCGCCAATGACTGGAACGCTAGATCAGGCTCGTAGCTGTAGGTGCCGTCGCCGTTGTCGATCACGCTGCCTTGGGTGGCGGTGATGTCGAGGGACGCGATGCTCAGCACGTCGCTGGCGTCGATGTCGCTGTCGTTGGCCAGCAAATCCGCGGCGGAGAACGTCAGCGCAGTATCTTCGCCCGCCGTCAGAGTGTCGGCTGTGGCCACCGGAACGTCATTGGTTCCGGTCACCGTCATGGTCACGGTGGTGCGCGCCGTGCCGCCTTTGCCGTCGCTGACGACATACGTAAAGGTGTCGCTCGCGGTTTCACCTTCGGCCAAATGCTGGAATGCCGTGCCTGGGTCGTAGCTGAAGGTGCCGTCGCCGTTATCGACCACGCTGCCTTGCAGGCCTGCGGTGTCGAAGCCCAAAATGCTCAACACGTCGCTGGCGTCAATGTCGCTGTCGTTCGCCAGCAGTGCCGTTGCGCTAAAGCTTACCGCTGCGTCCTCACTGGTGACGATATTATCGGCAACCGCCACCGGGCGGTCGTTGGTGCCCTTGACCGTCACATAAACCGTCGCCGTCGCGGTGCCGCCGTTGCCGTCGCTGACCGTGTAGGTGAAACTGTCGGTGGCAACCTCGCTCAGGCCGAGGCTCTGATACGCCCCGCTCGGATCGTAACTGAAGGTGCCGTCGCCATTTTCGACGACGCTGCCAAGGGTAGCGGTGCTATCCAGAGACGCGATGCTCAGCACATCGCTGGCGTCTATGTCACGGTCATTGGCCAGTAAATTTGCCGCCTGGATTGTCAGCGCCGCGTCTTCGTGAGTTACCGCCAGATCGGCTGCTGCAACGGGCGCATCGTTGGAGCCGGTTACCGTAACCGTCACACTGGAAGTTGATGCCGCACCATGGTTATCGCTCATGGTGTAGCTCAGTTTCACCTGGGCGGTCTCGCCCTGCGCTAAATACTGATACGCCGTCGGATCGTAGACCACCTGGTTGCCGAGGATACTGGCGGAACCAAGGCCATTAGTCACACTTACCGCATCCACCGTGTGGGTGTCGCTGAGATCAACGTCGCTGTCGTTGGCCAGAACATCCACCGTCAACAAGGCGTCCTCGTCGCTCGTACCTGTGTCCGCAACCGCAACCGGGCCGTCATTGCTGCCCGTCACCGTCATAGTTACGGTCGTCGTGGCGGTGCCGCCATGGCCGTCGTTCACCGTATAAGCAAAGGTATCTGTTGCCGTTTCACCCTCGGCCAAGTATTGGAACGCTTGACCGGGATCATAGCTGAAGGTGCTGTCGCCGTTGTCGGTCACACTGCCGAGCGCACTGCTGGCGTCGATCGAGGCAATGCTCAACGCGTCGCTGGTATCGATGTCGCTGTCGTTGGCCAACAAGTCCGCCGCCGAGAACGTCACCGCCGTGTCTTCGTTGGCGCTCAACGCATCGGCCACCGCAACCGGGCCGTCGTTGGAGCCGGTCACCGTCATCGTCACCGTGGTCGTCGCCAAGCCGCCGTGGCCATCACTGACCGTGTAGCTGAACGTGTCGCTCGCGGTTTCGCCAACCGCCAAGGACTGGAACGCCGAACCCGGATCGTAGCTGAAGGTACCGTCGAGGTTGTCGGTGACGCTGCCGAGCGTACCGCTGGCGTTGATCGAGGCGATGCTCAACACGTCGCTGGCATCGATGTCGCTGTCGTTGGCCAACAAGTCAGCCGCCGAGAACGTCACCGCCGTGTCTTCGGTGGTGCTCAGCGCATCGGCAACCGCAACCGGGCCGTCGTTGCTGCCGGTGATGGTGATGTTCACGGTCGCGGTGGACGTGGCTCCACTGCCGTCATTAATTGTATAGGTAAAGCTGTCTGTTGCCGTTTCGCCGACGCCCAAGCTCTGAAACGAGGTCCCAGGGTCGTAACTGAAGGTGCCATCGGTATTTTGCAAAACCGTGCCGATTGCGCCTGTGGCATCAAAAGACGTGATGCTGAGCACATCACCATCGACATCCACATCGTTGGCGAGCATTTCCGAAGGTGCAATCGTAAGGACAGAGTCTTCAGCCGCCATGACGTTATCATCGACGGCCTGTGGCGCAGAATTCGTCGCCATCACATTCACTGTGATCGTCGCCGTCGCCGTACCACCGTCCGGGTCCGAAATCACATAGTCGATGGCCGCATCGCCTGAGAACCCTGGGTTAGGCTCAAAACTGATGTTACCATCCAAGTTGATCCAGGCACGACCATTGGAGACGTTTGCGATGCTGGAAAGCGTCAGCACACGACCTTCCGGATCGGCATCATTTTGCAACAATGTCGCGGTCGCAAGTTCGAGACTGCCATCCTGCAGCACTTCCGCTGCATCATCACCAGCAATCGGAGCTTGGTTGACCGGTTCCAGGTTGACGGTTTCAGGTGCACCTTGACCAAGGAACTGCAAGTCCTCAATGCCATACAGGGTATCGACACCATCCCCGTCCACGCGCAGATCACGCACGGTCGTGACATCGCCATTGACCACAATTTCGTAGTCAGCCGCAACGCCTGAGAACACAGCCGCGTCACGGCCTTTCCCACCGATAAGGGTGTCGTTGCCCGCCCCGCCGGTCAACGTGTCATTACCCCGGTCGCCATCCAAGACATCGTCGCTATTGAAGCCAACGATGTTGTCGTCACCCCATGTTGTTTGACCCTGAAGAATCTGATTTTGGATATCTTGCCAGTTGATGGTGGTGCCGTCTTCAAATGTAAAAGTGTCGATGCGGTTGGCGACATCACCAAATTGGCCCTTAACCTCAAGCGTCAAACGCTCAACGCCACCAACGGAAATGAACAGGTCTTCTCCATTAAGGCCCGTGCGCTCAAAATCGAGCGCCGCCAGATCGATTTGTCCCCCGAAGTACACCCGGTCGTCGCCACCGGTATCTTGAACCGTATCTTGCGCATACCCGCGGTCGAACACATAGGTGTCGTCTCCCAAACCGCCAGCCATAACGTCGTTGCCTGCACCACCATCGATAAGGTTGTTTCCCGCATCGCCTGCCAGAGCGTCATCGCCCGTGGCTCCGTTCAATTGAGCTCCCCAAAATGAATCCGAAGGCGTGTTTAAGTTTTGGTCGGTGATAATTTGCACTACGTCTGTCGGCGTCCACACCGTACCATCGGCAAACTCAAACCGTTCAATGGTCTTGGACGAACTGGAGAAGTGTTGTTGAATCGTCAGGCGATCGTCACTGCCCGCCACATCGATTTGCAGATTCTTACCGTTCTCAACACGCGACAGCGTTAGATCCGCCACCGTGATTCCCGCGCCGAAGCGCACCGTATCCGTACCGGATTTTTCCAAAATCACGTCGTCGCCAAACCCGCTGTCGAAGACGTACGTATCGTTGCCGCTACCGCCCTCAAGGTGATCGTCGCCCGCACCGCCATTAATCATGTCAGCCGAGGAATAACCTTGCACAAAATCATGTCCAGATGTCATCGACTGGTTGAGAACCGTCAAGCTCACATCTGCCGCCGTCCACACCGTGCCATCGGCAAACTCAAACCGTTCAATGGTCTTGGACGAACTGGAGAAGTGTTGTTGAATCGTCAGGCGATCGTCACTGCCCGCCACATCGATTTGCAGATTCTTACCGTTCTCAACACGCGACAGCG
>Ga0316204_10000663_pt1 | contig 118943 bp, 117 predicted proteins | sample 6monrhotite_MG_2_FD_205661 | JGI IMG/M metagenome (GOLD analysis project Ga0316204, IMG submission 205661) | Microbial mat bacterial communities from mineral coupon in-situ incubated in ocean water Damariscotta River, Maine, United States -... | ecosystem: Environmental > Aquatic > Marine >...
TCCCGGCATTGAGCGCCGAGGATCTTTTGAAATCCGTTATTGCATCATTAGATGACAATAAAGCGGAAGATATTACCTCCATCGATTTAGCAGGCAAAACTGGAATCGCTGACTTTATGGTCATCGCAACCGGTGGTTCGCAGCGCCAGGTTGCGGCACTGACCGACTATGTCGTTAAAGGATTGAAAGCACTTGGTCATAAAGACATTGTTGTTCAGGGTTTAGAGCAGGCAGACTGGGTCTTGATTGACGCTGGCGATGTCATCGCCCATATTTTCCGGCCAGAAGTTAGAAGCTTCTATAATCTGGATAAATTATGGACAACGGATGTTAATGCTGAAGCTGATCAAGCATCAGATGACGGTTCTGCAGACGACCGGGTAGTGAACTAAAGACATATAGCCGGGCCCGGATCTGTATCTGATTGGGGCCACAATTGTTTAACCTATGACCGGGCAACTGCCGCGGAGAGGTTCTTTTGCACATTTCAATCATTGCAATTGGGCGAATGCAGCGCGGGCCTGAGCAAACCCTGATGACAGAATATCTGGGCCGATTGCCCTGGAAGTATTCTGTAACCGAATTAGAGATCAAAAAACAATCTGCCAACAGCGCAGAGCGCAAAGCGCGCGAGGCCGAAAAATTGTTGGCCGCAATCCCAACAGGCGCGATGGTTGTTGCGCTTGACGAAGGCGGCAAGGCCCTGACATCACGCGCGTTCGCGGCCAAAATAGATGATTGGCAATCAACCGGTATCCGCGACATAGTTTTCGTCATCGGCGGCGCAGATGGCCTTGACCCCAGCGTTACCGGTAAAGCACAGCTGAAACTGGCATTTGGATCCCTGACGTGGCCGCACATGCTGGTGCGCGTTATGCTTGCCGAACAAATTTATCGCGCCTGGTCGATTAATGCTGGGCATCCTTACCACAGAGATTAAACTGACCCTATTCGGATTATTTAGGACTGATTCAATGACTAGCAGCTGCACCCCGGTGAAAAAACCAGTTATCCTCTGTATTCTCGATGGCTGGGGCTACAGCGATAACATCGAAAATAATGCGATCAAACAAGCGAATATACCAACGTATGATCGCCTTTGGGATAGCTGTCCGCGCGCTTGGTTAAAAACCAGTGGTTTGGCCGTAGGCTTGCCAGACGGGCAAATGGGCAACTCGGAAGTTGGCCACATGAATTTGGGTGGTGGCCGGGTGATGTTGCAGGACCTGCCTCGCATCGACACCGCAATTGAAGACGGCAGTTTGGCTAGCAACCCTGAATTGGTTGGCTTCATCCAAAAACTGAAATCAACCGGCGGTTCAGCGCATCTTATGGGGCTATTGTCGCCCGGCGGTGTCCATAGCCATCAGGACCATATATTGGCGCTGGCAAACATATTGTCAGGGGCAGGATTAACCGTTCACATCCATGCATTCCTTGACGGTCGTGATACGCCGCCAAAGTCGGCTCTTGAGTATGTTCGAAAATTTGAGGCGGGCTTATCGAACCCGGAAAAAGCCCAAGTTAGCACTGTCACAGGGCGATATTTCGCAATGGACCGCGACAAGCGATGGGACCGCGTCGAACAAGCATACCGTGTCATTGCAGATGGCAAATCCGAGCATAGCGCACCCTCGGCAACCGGCGCTATTGAAGCGGCTTACGGTCGAGGCGAAAACGACGAGTTTGCCGGGCCAACAAATATAGCAGGCTATCAGGGCGTTGCAGAGGGTGACGGTTTGCTGATGGCGAATTTCCGCGCTGACCGCGCGCGCGAAATACTAACCGCCCTTCTGGACCCGGCATTTGATGAGTTCGACCGAAACAATAATGCACCATTTGGCATATCACTGGGCATGGTTGAATACTCATCCGCCCTAAGCCGGTTGCACCCGATTATGTTCCCTTCCGTTGAGGTGAAAAATAGCCTCGGCGAAGTATTGGCCAATAACGGTGTGGCGCAACTACGCATCGCGGAAACGGAAAAATACGCCCATGTAACTTTCTTCTTCAACGGCGGGGTTGAACCTGTATTTGAAGGTGAGGACCGCATTCTTGTCCCTTCCCCTGATGTAGCTACCTATGACCTGAAACCAGAGATGTCTGCGTATGAAGTTACTACGAAACTGGAAGAGGCGATTGCCAGCGGAAAATACGGCGCAATCATTGTTAATTTTGCCAACCCGGACATGGTTGGCCACACAGGCATTATGTCAGCTGCTATCAAGGCGGTGGAAACCATTGACGCTTGCCTCACTCGGTTAGAAGCTGCCGCAACAAAAGCGGGGGCCGCGTTACTGGTAACTGCCGACCACGGCAATGTTGAAATGATGCTGGACTGTGATACCGGCCAACCGCACACCGCCCATACATCATTTGATGTGCCCCTTTTGATGATAAACCACGATTGCGGTCTTGCCGACGGCAGCTTGTCAGATATTGCACCGACTCTACTGTCAATCATGGGCCTAGATCAGCCCGACGAGATGACCGGCAAAAGTCTGGTAAGCGCCGCAAGCTAAATAATCGGGAAGAAATAAACTGACCATTCGCGCACCAATATCTAAGGCCACAAAATATATTCGACCCATCTGGTGTCTGCTGGTGGCAGCAGCACTATTCGTGCAGGCACCGCTTAGTGTTGGCGGGCAGGAAAGCTCTGCCGACGCCAAGGAAAAGCTAGAGCAGCTTGAAGCGGAAATAGCAGCCAGCGAACGCCAGAAAGACATTTTGACCCAGCAATCAAGACGCGCGCGCGCAGCAGCAGACCAAGTGTCGTCTGACCTCATTGCAGGGGCCAGAGACATTCAGATTGCAGAGGGCAATGTCTCACGGTTGGAGATACGAATAGGCACGCTGGAATCAGATATGAGTGACAAGCGCACGTCGCTGCTAACCAACAATAATAATATTGTGGAGCTGGTTGCTGCAGTGGAGCGGTTATCGAAACGACCTGCGATTCTCACCCTGTTAAAACCGGGCGACGCGTTAACAACTGCCCGCTCAACTAGCCTAATGGCATCACTGATTCCCGCAATTGACGCTAAAGCCACTAAACTGAGAACAGATTTAACCTTGCTGGCGCAAATTCAAACCGAGCTTTCAGACGAACGCTTCAAGCTAAAAAATGGCCTGGAAGAATTAACCAAAAATCAACAAAGCCTTGCTTCACTGTTTGAAAGCCGACGAGCAGAAGCGGGGCTAGCGACCGCACGGGCGAGAGCACTGGCCGAAGAGTTACGAACCTTCAGCGAAGAGGCAAGCTCTCTGCGGGAGTTGATCGCGAAATTGGAACAACAGGCCGCAAAACAGCGGTCACTGGCGGCCCGGCGTGATACGCCGAGGACAATTGAACGCCCATTCAGCAGCCTTGGTCGGGCGCTGAGCGAGCTGAAAGGACAATTACCTTACCCGGCGATAGGCGCCGTTACCCAGCGGTTCGGTGCCCGTGACGGCATCAGCAATGCAAAGGGTATTCGCATTCGGACGCGTGATAGCGCGCAAGTTATTTCGCCCTATGACGGCAGTGTTGTTTTTGCCGGGCCGTTTAGAAACTACGGTCTACTATTGATCATTGACCACGGAGATGGTTACCATAGCCTTCTCGCCGGTTTTGAGATGCTGCAAAGCACCGTAGGGCAATGGGTATTGATGGGGGAGCCCATCGGAACGATGCCTGCTAGAGAAAGCCAAACCGAGGCGGGTGAATTATATCTGGAGCTTCGGCGCGGTGGCACAGCCATTAACCCGCTGCCTTGGTTACAACAGCAAACAGCCAGCGCACGCTAATTGGCACGTTGCTGAAGAATGTTAATCCTGAGGTCTGTTTTGGCCCGGTGTTGTGAGTAAAATATGAAAGGTTTCGACATGCGTAAAATTTTTACTGCCGCCTTTATGGCGTTGGCAATTTCATTGCCGGGGCAAGCAGCTGCACCCGGCGATGAGGATGAATTTTACGAACGGTTAAACACCATGATGCGTATCTTTGATATGGTACGCAAAGAATATGTTGACGAGGTCGACGACAAGGAAGTGATTGAAGCTGCCATACAGGGCATGCTCAAGTCGCTCGACCCACATTCCACTTACCTGAACCCCGAGGTTTACCAACAAGTTCGTGTTCAAATGGAAGGCGAATACGGTGGCCTTGGCATTGAAGTTCAGATGGAAAACGGCGTGGTTAAGGTTGTGTCACCGATTGATGAAACTCCCGCCGCCAATGCTGGCATTCAGGGCGGCGACCTGATCACGCATATTGATGGCAACGCCATTGTCGGTAAAACGCTGACCGAAGCTGTAAAGGAAATGCGCGGTCCAGTTGGATCACCTATTACCATCACGGTCGTCCGCGAGGAAGAAGCCGCCCCATTTGAAGTTGAAATTACCCGCGAAAAGATATTGGTACGCTCGGTTCGTCACCGTATTGAGGACGAAACGATTGGGTATATTCGGGTTACCACCTTTAATATGCAGTCCGGAACCGGCGTTGAGAATGCGATCCGAGAGATTGTTAAAGAAGTAGGCAGCGACCTGGACGGTGTTATCCTGGATCTGCGCAATAACCCTGGCGGGTTACTGGACGAAGCTATACGAATTTCTGATGCCTTCCTCGACCGGGGTGAAATAGTTTCAACCCGAGGTCGCCGCAAAGAAAACAACAGCCGCTGGTACGCAACGACCGGCGATATGCTGGACGGTGTGCCCGTAGTGGTATTGGTGAACGCCTATTCTGCGTCCGCGTCAGAGATTGTCGCTGGTGCGTTGCAGGATCACCGCAGAGCCGTATTGCTGGGCGACCGCACTTTCGGCAAAGGCACTGTTCAAAGTGAGATTAGATTGGGTGGATCCGGTAACCAAGCGGTGCGCCTGACCACTGCGCGTTATTTCACGCCCAGCGGTACGTCGATTCAGGAACGTGGTGTCGAGCCGGATATTGAGGTTCTTTTCCCTAATCAAAGACGGGCAAAACAACGCCGTGAAGCGGACCTACAGGGTCATATTACCAATGACCAACAATCGCAGGACAGGGCGGGCGAATATGATGAACCCCTACCGGAAGAGCCTGCAGAAAAACCCGGAGTTCCGGCTGATCAACCTGATGAAACACCGGTCGACATTCAGCTTAGATATGCAATCAAGTTACTGAAAAACATGTCGGTTTTACCGAAAGAGCAACTGGCTGAACTGCAACAACCACCCTCGCGCTAGAGATTTCAAAAATAGCCACAAATTGGGCATTTGCCCGATTTGTGATTCATTAAGTATTTTCCCTTATTGTTTCGGAAAATCATGACTAATGCGGGAACATCATATGCCAACCAGCTTCAAAACGCTCGCTATTGCCTGGGCTGTCACATTGCTGATTGTTATCGGCGGTGTCGGACTACTGGAAGCAACTTATGATCCGGCAGATTCGGCCACGGTGGACCTACAGGCCGCTGATGTCGGTGAAATACTCGAAGCAGAAAAAGAACCAAAGATAACCTTCCGACCAATTCCCGTCCAGGCTGATCCCGACCTGTTGGAAATGACCGACCACGGCCCTTTGCCAGTTGTCGCGAATGATGGCAGCAAGCCATTTAACACTTATTCAGCAACACCGGTTCAAGCACCAGATGCTGGTAAAATCGCCATTATTGTAACAGACATGGGCAAAATATCGCGAACGACACGACGCGCCCTGGCAAACTTGCCTGAGAACACAACCTTTGCTTTCTCGCCGTTTGGTCAGGGTATAAACGGATGGGCAGAACAAGCGCGCCGCGCTAACCATGAAACATTATTGATGATCCCGATGGAACCGGCAAATTATCCGCAAGATGACCCCGGACCACTTACGCTGCTGGCCGCACAAACACCTAGCCAAAATCTGAATTTAATGCAGGCCTCCATGTCCAAACTGCAAGGATACCTCGGTGTAATTAACAACAAGGGCTCACGCTTCACCGCCGCAAAAGAAAGCATGCGCCCCATGATGCAGGAAATTCGGGCACGCGGTCTGATGTATATTGATAGCCAAACCTCACAATATTCCGCCGGACCCGAATTAGCACGCGGGATGGGTGTACCAGTCGCTGTAAATAGCAGGCTCGGTTTTCTCGATGAAGAATTATCCGCCGCGGTTATCAGCGAACGATTGGACGAACTGGAAAAGGTCGCGAAGCGTGACGGCTTTGCCGTTGGTATCATTCGCCCATACCCAGTTTCCATCGATGCAATCGGCGCATGGGCGGCCGAACTGGAAGCGCGCGGTACAGTTTTGGTACCAATATCGCAAATTGCCAACCAACAACCAACCGCGCCGTGATGGAACAGGCGTCCCCAAACCTTCCTTACCGGCCCTGTGTAGGCGTTATGCTTGTCAATCGGCACAGTGATATATTCACCGGCGAACGGCTGGACACACCCGGCGCCTGGCAAATGCCCCAAGGAGGCATTGACAAAGGCGAGCCACCGCAAGATGCAGCCCTTCGGGAGCTGGAGGAAGAAACCGGGATTACACCGAATTTGGTAACAATCGAGAAGCGTACGACGGATTGGATTTTGTATGATCTGCCCCCTCACTTGATGGGCAAGGTATGGCGCGGGAAATATGCAGGACAGAAGCAATTTTGGTACAAAATGCTTTTTACTGGCGAAGACAGTGCAATAAACATTCAGACTAAACACGCGGAATTTAATCGCTGGAAATGGTCAACACCGTCGGAGGTGCTGTCAGAGATCGTTGATTTCAAACGCGAGGTTTACTCAACTGTTCTTACTGAACTACTCGGTTAATCGCAGAATTACTGCTTATTTCGTCAATCATTATAGAATTCTCCAAACTAAAGTTCGGTATAGTAACTACGCCGAAAAATGGAGGATCAATAATGCCATTTTCTTTTGGATCAATTATTCTTGTGTCTATTGCAGCCGGAGCATCTGCTCCGCAGGCAAATGAACCGCACAAACAAGCGCATGCGTCTTGCACTGGAATCGTAACAAGCCAGCCTGAACGTATGTATGATTTCAAGCTGGGCAACTGGCATATTAACTGGCGCAACAAAACTGGCCCTGAAAGCCATATGGAGTTCACGGCTAAATCAACCGTTTATGCCAAAATGGATGGCGACATTTTAATTGATGACCAAGTGGCAGAGACATTCAAGGGCATCACATTTCGCACCTATGACACTGCAAAAAAAGAATGGGTTATACGCTGGCTTCCGGCGAACTCTACATTCGCGCCAACAATATCTGCAAAGCTTGAAAACTGTATGCCTGTTGAACGGCACCAGCAAATGACCGGGTCCGGCAAGATGGCTACAGTGCGCACCAGTTTCACTAACATCACCAATAACCGGTTCGAGTTTCACCAGGACTGGTCTATGGACGGCGGTGAAACCTGGATAAGCGATGTGCTTTACTATGAGGCAATTCGTGAAGAGGGATAACGGATCATCGCTTTTTGCGGTGACGCACCCACAAAAAAAGCGCCCAAAAGGCGCTTAATTCTGAGGCTTACTAGGATCAGCTTAGGAAACCAAATCAGAAAGAACTGTCCGCCACTCCAGTTCAGCTTCAGCCAGATCACGCCCCATATCATCAGTAGCAGCGTTCACAGCATCCCGGGCTTTAGCAATCTCAGCAGCAAGTTCGGTTGCATCCACAGAACCGATATCGATCAAGTCTTCCGCCAAAATGGTAAGGCCGGTTGCGCTAATTTGTGCCAAACCGCTTTTTACAAAAAACTGTTCAGGCTCGCCCGCTTCGGTCTCATATATTTGAATGACACCAGGGCGAATAGTGGACATCATCGGCGCATGCGCTGGCATGGCGCCAAAGTCACCGTCCGTGCCAGGCACCACAACCATCGCTACTTCAGCGTCCTTGAGAAGACGCTCAGGCGATACAATTTCCAAATGCAGCGTATCTGTCATGATACCCAAATACCTTTAGCTTACGCGGCGTCCAGTGCCAGCTTCTCAGCTTTAGCAACCGCTTCGTCAATACCACCAACCATATAGAAAGCATTCTCAGGCAGGTGATCATATTCACCAGCAACAATCGCCTTCGCTGACTTGACTGTATCTTCCAACTGCACGAAGACACCTTTCAGGCCGGTGAAAATTTCAGCAACATGGAAAGGCTGAGAAAGGAACTTCTCAATCTTACGGGCACGCGCCACAACCAGTTTATCGTCTTCTGAAAGCTCATCCATACCAAGAATGGCAATGATGTCCTGCAGTGACTTGTACTTCTGCAGAATTTCCTGAACAGAGCGAGCAACGAGATAATGCTCTTCGCCCACCACGTTCGGGTCCATAATCCGTGACGTACTATCAAGAGGATCCACAGCAGGGTAAATACCCTTCTCTGAAATCGCACGGTTAAGAACGGTTGTCGCGTCAAGGTGAGCAAATGATGTTGCTGGCGCAGGGTCAGTCAAATCATCCGCGGGGACGTACACTGCCTGCACAGATGTAATCGAACCTTTTTTGGTCGATGTAATCCGTTCCTGCATGGTTCCCATATCTGTTGCAAGTGTAGGCTGATAACCCACCGCAGAAGGAATACGACCAAGAAGCGCTGACACCTCAGAACCCGCTTGCGTGAAGCGGAAAATGTTATCAACGAAGAACAGTACGTCCTGACCTTCTTCATCACGGAAGTACTCAGCCAGCGTCAAACCGGACAGAGCAACACGTGCACGCGCTCCTGGAGGCTCGTTCATCTGGCCGTAAACCAGAGCACATTTGCTCTCGCCTTCCAGATTGATAACGCCTGATTCGATCATCTCATGGTAAAGGTCATTACCTTCACGCGTCCGCTCACCAACACCGGCAAACACAGAATAACCACCATGGCCTTTTGCAATGTTGTTAATAAGCTCCTGAATAAGAACTGTTTTACCAACACCCGCGCCGCCGAACAGACCAATTTTACCGCCCTTTGCGTAAGGAGCGAGAAGGTCAACAACCTTAATACCGGTAACAAGAATTTCCTGCTCGGTTGACTGGTCGCTGTAGGCTGGTGCTTCAGCGTGAATTGGTGCTGTGCGCTTGTGGCCAATTTCACCGCGCTCATCAATCGGTTCACCAACCACATTAAGAATACGGCCCAGTGTTTCTGGTCCCACAGGCACAGAAATCGGCGCACCCGTGTCTGTAACTTCAGCACCGCGAACCAAGCCGTCGGTCGAATCCATTGCAATTGTGCGAACCGTGTTTTCACCAAGGTGCAATGAAACCTCAAGAACCAGGCGATTACCGCCGTTGTCAGTTTCAAGTGCGTTAAGCATCGCAGGAAGTTGGTCGTCAAACTGTACATCGACAACGGCACCAATTACTTGCGTGATGCGGCCAGTGTTGTTAGCCATTTTTTACACTCCTTCGTGTAATTTACTACAGCGCTTCCGCGCCCGAGATAATTTCAATTAGTTCTTTAGTAATGTTCGCCTGACGGGTCCGGTTATAGGTAATCGTCAAACTATCAATCATTTCACCCGCGTTACGCGTTGCATTATCCATCGCTGTCATGCGAGAACCCTGCTCAGAGGCAGCATTCTCAAGAAGACCACGATAAACTTGTGTTGCAACATTGCGCGGCAGAAGATCATCTAAAATAGAAGCTTCGTCCGGCTCGTATTCGTAAGCTGCACCACCCAGCGCATCCGCTGTCTCGCCGTCTTCAAGTTCAGGAACCGGTGCAGGAATTAACTGCTGGTTGGTCGGCACCTGAACCAAAACAGACTGGAACTTGGCATAAAACAAGGAAGCAATGTCAAACTCACCATTTTCAAACATCGCCAAAACTTCCTGCGCGATTGGCTGAGCATCAGCAAAACCAAGCCGCTTAACCGCAGACAGGTCCTTCACGCCGATAATCCGATCATTGAGCTCACGGCGCAAAACCGCATGGCCTTTTTTACCAACACAGAGAATTTTCACTGTCTTTCCGGCAGCAATCAGCTGATCAATATGAGCGCGTGCTGCTTTAACAATATTGGTATTAAAGCCACCACACAGGCCGCGTTCAGACGTTGCAACAATAACCAAATGCACATCGTCTTTGCCTGTGCCAATCAGTAACGGTGAAGAACCCGGTGTGTCTTTCATTGACGAACCAAGGTCCGCCAACACACTTTCCATCCGCTCAGCGTAAGGGCGCGCCGCTTCGGCTGCCTCTTGCGCACGACGAAGCTTGGACGCCGCAACCATTTTCATGGCTTTGGTAATCTTCTGCGTCGACTTAACGGATGAAATCCGGTTTTTCAGGTCTTTAAGGCTCGCCATATGTCGCGCCTTTCTCTACTGAGTTCAAACTTAACTAAATGACTTCGCGAAAGCTTCCAGAATAGACTTCAACTTGGCCGTAGTCTCATCGGATAGTTTCTGCTCAGACGCAATGGTTGCAAGTACATCAGCATGCTTGCTGCGCATTTCACCCAAAAACTGCTCTTCGAAGCGTGTAACGTCAGCCGTGCTAACTTTGTCGAGATAGCCATTCACACCGGAGAAGATTGAAACAACTTGCTCTTCAACTTTAAGCGGCGAATATTGCGCCTGCTTGAGAAGTTCGGTCAAACGAGCACCACGGTTCAACAATTGCTGAGTAGCCGCATCCAGGTCAGAACCAAACTGGGCAAATGCTTCCATTTCACGGTACTGAGCAAGCTCAAGCTTAATTGAACCCGCAACCTGCTTCATCGCTTTGATCTGCGCAGCAGACCCCACACGAGATACAGACAAACCAACGTTAATCGCTGGGCGAATACCTTTATAGAAAAGCTCCGTCTCAAGGAAAATCTGACCATCGGTGATCGAAATCACATTGGTTGGAATATAGGCAGATACGTCACCAGCCTGTGTTTCAATGATCGGCAGTGCCGTCAATGAACCACCACCAGCGGCATCAGACATTTTCGCAGAACGCTCAAGCAAACGGCTATGAAGATAGAATACGTCACCAGGATAGGCTTCACGTCCAGGAGGACGACGAAGAAGAAGCGACATCTGACGGTAAGCAACAGCCTGTTTGGTCAGGTCATCATAAACGATCACAGCGTGCATACCGTTATCGCGGAAATACTCACCCATCGCGGCGCCCGTGTATGGTGCAAGAAACTGAAGCGGTGCAGGCTCAGACGCGGTTGCAGCAACAACGATAGAATATTCCATCGCGCCTTTTTCTTCCAACGACTTCACAATCTGTGCAACCGTTGAGCGCTTCTGGCCAATAGCGACATAAATGCAGAACAATTTTTCATTGTCGGCTGCCGCGTCATTTGTCAGCTTCTGGTTAATGAAAGTGTCGATCGCAACGGCAGTTTTACCAGTTTGGCGGTCACCAATGATAAGTTCGCGCTGTCCGCGTCCAACTGGTACCAGTGCGTCAATCGCTTTAAGACCAGACTGCATGGGCTGGTCAACTGATTTCCGCGGGATAATACCCGGGGCTTTAACTTCAACCCGGGTGCGCTCAACATCAACCAGCGGACCTTTGCCGTCGATAGGGTTGCCCAGCGCGTCAACAACGCGGCCAAGCAAACCTTTGCCTGTAGGCACGTCCACAATGGCACCTGTACGCTTAACAATGTCGCCTTCTTTAATACCTTGGTCATTACCAAAGATCACGACACCAACATTGTCAGTTTCCAGGTTCAGCGCCATACCTTTAATGCCGCCAGGGAATTCGACCATTTCTCCAGCCTGCACTTGATCAAGGCCGTAAACACGGGCGATGCCATCACCAACTGAAAGAACGGTACCAACTTCTGAGACTTCAGCATCAGTTCCGAAATTTGCGATCTGGTCCTTCAGGACCTTCGAGATTTCCGCCGCTCGGATATCCATTATTGAACCCCTTTCATAGCGATTGCGAGGTTATCGAGTTTGGTTTTCAAAGAGCTATCGATCATGCGAGAGCCGACTTTCACTTTCAATCCACCAAGCAGGCTTTCGTCCACGACCTGATCAATCATCACGTCGCGCCCAATGGCAGATTTCAAATTCTTTTGTAGAGATTTCATTTGAGCGCTGCTGAGCTTTGCCGCACTCACAACATTTGCATTTACTTCGCCGCGGTGGTCCGCAACTAGCTTTTCAAACGCTTCAATGATTGATTCCAGAGCAACAAGGCGCCGATTCGCTGCCAAGACACCCAAGAAGTCGCTGGTTAATTTAGAGAAGCCCGCTGCTTTCGCCACGGCCTCAACACCCTTTTGCTGCTCGTCGCGTGTAACGATCGGCGAAGACACCAAAGTATTGAAATCAGCACTATCAGAAAGAAGCGCGCGCATGCTGGCCAAATCGGCCTCAACGTCTTGCAAGGCATTGTTTTCAACGGCGAGGTCAAATACTGCCAGCGCATAACGGCCCTGCAGGCCTGAAACAATCGCTTTTTGCGAGGTCACGAACGACGTCCCCTGAAGTAATGACTGAACCTTGCGGTTCCCTAATGTGAGGCAATCAAAATTGGCCGCGCTCACGCTCAAATTCCCGGTCGTTTCAATCTGGGTAAAATCGCCCAGATTTGGTACTGACCAGACCAAATGCGTGCTCCCTCTAGCATAGAGATTTATGGCATGCAACCCGCCAAATTGAGAGAATCAAAAATCTTTACAATCGGGGGCTTACAGCCTGTCAAATCCGGCTATTTTAAGAGCCCTTCAAATGGGAATGCTTTGCTGCAAAAACAAGGCTGCTGGCGAGAAAATTAAAGGAAGCTGTATGGATTAATATCAATTTTGATCTTAACGCCTTTTATCTGCCGGGTGCGACGTACCCACTCCCGTACAATGGGCTGCAGGCCACCACGTTTATCGCCGTGCACCAGCAGCCTGACGCGGTGCAATCCGCGCACCCTTGCCAGTGGTGCTGGCGCTGGCCCCATGAATGCGACACCCTTCACCGACGGTGCGCTGGTTGCAAGCAATCTGCCCTGGTCCATCACCGCGGCCATATCCACGCCTGAAAGGATTATCGACGCAAGCTGGCCAAAGGGTGGCATGTTATATCGCTGTCGGGCTTCCTGTTCGGCTTTCATGAAGGCATCACCGTCACCGGATAGAAGGGCTCGAACCACAGGATGTTCCGGTTCGTATGTTTGCAGATACACCGTTCCCGGCTTTTCCGCACGCCCCGCGCGGCCCGCCACTTGAACCAGTTGCTGATAAGTCCGTTCCCCCGCCCGCAGATCACCACCCCTGAGGCCAAGATCAGCATCAATCACGCCGACCAAAGTCAGATTAGGAAAATGATACCCCTTTGTAACAATCTGCGTACCAATAACGATATCAAGCTGCCCGTCAGCGATTTGCCCAACCATTTCAGCGGTAAGGCGCGGGTTGGTCATTGTGTCGCTGGTCATAACCGCAATGCGCGCATCGCTGAACTCGCTGGATACTTCCTCAAACAACCGCTCAACACCTGGGCCGCAAGCAACCAGACTGTCTTCTGACTCGCATTCCGGGCACAACTGGGGAGACGGCCTGACAAAGCCGCACTGGTGACACTGCAGTTCTTTCCGGAAACGATGCTCAACAAGCCACGTAGAGCAGCTTGGACATTCGATTCGGTGTCCGCAAGTGCGGCAAAGCGTTAACGGTGCATATCCGCGCCTGTTTAAAAACAGCATCACCTGCTCGCCGTTGGCGATCGTTTGTTTCATCGCCGCAACCAGCGGCGGCGCAAGCCATTGCCCTGCTGAGGGCGCATCAGCGCGCAAATCAATTGCTTTCATTGTTGGCAACAGCGCGGCGCCGAATCGCTCGCGCAGGACAAGTTTTTCGTATTTGCCGCTGTCCGCATTAACCAAGGTTTCCAACGACGGTGTCGCACTGGCCAGCACTATCGGGCAATCCGCCAGTTTTGCGCGCACAATAGCCATGTCGCGCGCGTGGTACATCACGCCCTCTTCCTGCTTGAAAGATGGGTCGTGCTCCTCGTCAACCGTTATAAAACCCAGTTTTTTAAACGGCAGGAACAACGCAGACCGCGCCCCCACGACAACACGGGCCTGCCCGCTGGCCACCGCGCGCCATGCCCGTCGCCGCGCCGCAATACCAATGTCTGAATGCCAAACAACTGGCTTCGTGCCAAAGCGGGCCTCGAATCGGGTCAGCCATTGGGAAGTCAGTGCAATTTCCGGCACCAACACCAACACCTGAACAGAATCCTCTTTGAGCGCCTCAATCAGCCCTTCAAAATAGACCTCGGTTTTACCGGAACCTGTGATGCCGTCCAAAAGAAAGGGCTTAAAACCTCCCTCCCACACACAATCACGAATCGCCTGAGATGCGGTTTGCTGCTCACCAGAGAGAGACGGTCCCTCGATTGAAACATCCGGCAACCCAAAAGGTCGGTCGACCGACACTTCAACAGGCTGAAGCGCACCAGTTTTTGCCAAACCTGAAACTACGGCCGCCGAAACCCCCGCCTTTTCCGCCAGTTGCGAGCCGGTTTGCGGCTCACCGCCAACGGCGTCCAACACTGATTGCCGCGCAGGCGTCATACGAAGGCCTTCCGGCACTTCGCCCATTATATAGTGTGTGCGGACTGGCACATCCGCCAGCGCAGCGGGCGACGACAGGGCCATACGCAGCACTGCCCCTGCAGATGACAGAGTGTAAGCGGCAACCCAATCGATAAATTGGCGCAGATCATCTGCCATCAGTGGCAGTGCAATTGTCTTTTCAACGGACTTTAGTTTTTCCAGCGGCAATTGCTTGCCGCCGACATGCTTATCTTCGTCCCACACCACACCGACCGCAGACCGTCCCGACAAAGGCACCTGAACATATGTGCCCGGCAAGGGTTTCGCCTCCCCCGGTAGCATCCGGTAATCCAACACACCCTTAAGCGGCAATGGCAGCAGCACACGCACCCGTGCAGGCTTCATGTCGCTGTCATTGAGATCAAAGTTGGTTTGGTCCGTCAAAAAAGCTGTCCTGTGAGGGGTGTTTAAATATCGTTGACCGATAGCATAGGAAGCCGCCCCGATTACCGCAATCATCCATCGCCTGTATTAAAGTAAAAATATTGGCTAGGCAGGCGCGGCGCAGGCATTTATAAAGCTTGAACGTTAAATCAGCATTTGGGCCAACTCAGCGCCCCATCGTATCGCCAGCCAAGGAGCGTCACCATGAAATTCTTCCTCGACACCGCCAACATCGACGAAATTCGCGAAGCCAATGCCACTGGCCTTCTGGACGGCGTAACAACCAACCCCTCGTTGATCAAAAAGGCCGGGCGCGAATTTTTTGAGGTGATCGGCGAGATAGCCGCCGAAGTTGACGGCCCTGTGTCGGCAGAAACCGTGGCGCACGATCATGAAACCATGCTCAAGGAAGGGCTTAAGTGCGCAAAAATCGCTGATAATATTGCGGTGAAAGTGCCACTAACGCTGGACGGCCTTAAAACCTGCAAGGCGCTTCGGTCTGAGGGCATTATGGTGAATGTGACTCTGTGCTTTTCAGCTAATCAGGCATTGTTGGCCGCCAAAGCTGGCGCCAGCTTCATCTCGCCGTTTGTCGGCCGCCACGATGATGTCGGTTTTGACGGCATGGAGCTGATCGAAGACATTCGCACCATTTACGACAATTACGCGTTCGACACAGAAATTCTGGTGGCGTCTGTACGCCATCCGGTTCATGTGCTGGAAAGTGCGCGCATAGGTGCCGATGTCGCCACCTTCCCGTGGGACGTGATGAAAAAGCTGTTCAACCACCCGCTTAGCGCAAGCGGCCTAGCTGGTTTTGACAAAGACTGGGCAGCAACCGGATTCTCAATTTTGTAATCTTTAGATGCTTGACAACGAAATTGATCAACGCGCTGAAGAACTCATAAAAAGTTCAGAATGGAAAGCAGCCAACGAATCGGGTGATTTCTACGCTCTGCGACAAATGATGCTTGGTCTCGGTTGGTCAGAGTCGGTCTGCGACACAATTTTGATTCACAAAACGGGTGACCGTTGGCGTTTCTCACTGATCCACTCTCTCTTCGTTGTGATACTTTGGTTGCTAGGTTTTTTCGGTATTGTTGGGCCTGTTCTAGCGATTGTGTTTGGCTACCAGGAAAACAACCAGTTCATTGGATTCTCTCCAGCGTTCAAAACTTCTTTCTCTGTTTTTTTGAAAATGGCCCCTTGGATAATTCCAGGATGGATCATCTTTGATTGGGTCCATCGCAAACGGCATGAACGAAAGTTTCGAAAGCGGCGTGCAAATGACTGATGCCTTTCAGAAGCTTAACAACAACACTGACTGGCCAGACCTAACCGGTGTGCCTCCGTGGGACTATACACTCGGTGGCGGTGGCCGGGAACTGATTGACCGGGTTATAACCGATTCGGGTGCTACTCACATGCTGGAAATTGGTTGTTTCCTCTGTGCTTCCGCACGGCGCTGGTTTTCAAATCACCCAAATCTCAAGCTTGTCGGCATCGACCCGTGGGATGATGGGCTTATCGATCAGGTGGCGCGCTATATTGGTCGGCCAAACCTCACCCGCAAGTACCCTGACCCGGTAACCCAGCAGCAAATGCTGGCTGATATTACAAAAAACGGCCCTTACGCCACGGCGCTTGCCAACGTGGCAGAGTTTAAGGACCGGTTCGCGCCCGTACGCGGCCTGTCGCCAGACAAGCTTTACGAGTTAAAAGAAAAAGGCTTTGAGCCAGATATCGTTTACATCGACTGCGATAAAAAGCCTGACGAACTGGAAGTAAGCCACAAGCTTTGGCCAAACGCCCATATCACCGGCGATGACTGGCACTGGAACCGGGCGCATGGCTACCCGATGCGCACTGTTGTGAATGACTTTGCTAAAAAACACGGCTTCGTTGTTGAAGCCGACTGGGCAACCTGGATACTCAAGAAGTAGAGCTATTCTTCTGCATCAACCCATGTGACGTGGCCCATCTTGCGGCCAGGGCGCGGGTCTGATTTGCCGTAATGGTGAAAACTGGCTTTCGGGTCTGTCAGATATTGATCAACATCTAAAATTTCATCACCCAGCAGGTTTTTCATTCGAATAACACCAAGGGCATCGGTAGGCCCGAGCGGTAAGTCACAAATAGCCCTAATATGCTGCTCAAACTGACTGGTTGCAGAACCGTTCATTGTCCAGTGCCCGGAGTTGTGAACCCGCGGCGCTATCTCATTGGCTATAATTTTACTATCGGCATCACTAACAAACATCTCCACCGTCATCACGCCTACATACTCAAGTGCATTGGCCAATTTAGTGGCAATAACCTTGGCTTTGGCTTCCACCATATTGCTCACCTTCGCAGGCACAGTAGTGACATCAAGAATGTGATTGGCGTGAACATTTTCGCAAACCGGGTAAGCCGCCACATCGCCTGACGCACTGCGGGCAACAACAACACTGATCTCGCGGTCAAAATTGACAAAGCCTTCCAGAATAGCGGGGGTGCCGCCTGTCACCTCCAGCACCTTAGCAAGGTCTTTTGAGGTTTTAACAAGCTGCTGGCCTTTGCCGTCATATCCAAACCGCCGGGTTTTCGCCACGGAAGGACGGCCAATTTTCTTAAAAGCCTCTTTCAGTTCTGCTGCTGTATGAAAGGCCTGATAGGGTGCGGTTTTAACACCGGAATCCGCCAGGAATTGTTTTTCAATTAATCGGTCCTGACTTACCATCAATGCGCGTGCGCCGGGGCGCAGCAGCGTGTTTTTTGAAACTACGTCTGCAGTTTGGGCCGGTACATTTTCAAATTCATATGTCGCTACATCCACTGATTGAGCAAATTCAGTCAGCGCCTCTTCGCTGGTATAGGATGCAACGGTTACTTTATCAGCGACTTGAAACGCCGGGCTATTTTCTTCCGGGCAAAATATATGACAACGATACCCAAGATTTGCTGCCGCCAACGCCAGCATGCGGCCCAGCTGGCCACCACCCAAAATTCCGATTGTGCCGCCCGGATCAATTCGTGTCATAGCAAACCCCCGCTTGCAAATTAGCTGTTATCTGGTTGGCTCTTCCGCCACGCTGGCGGTTTGCGCCGCACGCCATTCATCCAGCCGCACAGCAAGCCCCTCGTCCATCAATGCAAGCACCGCAGCAGCGAGCAGGCCAGCGTTCTTTGCGCCAGCGTTGCCAATGGCCAAAGTTCCCACCGGTACACCGCCTGGCATTTGAACGATTGATAATAAACTGTCTTTGCCCGACAGCATGCTGGATTGTACCGGCACGCCGAATACCGGCAAGGGCGTCATGGCCGCTGCCATACCGGGCAAATGCGCCGCACCGCCCGCGCCAGCAATGATACACTTCAGCCCATTTTCCTTGGCACCTTTGGCATAAGAAACCAGCCTGTCAGGTGTCCGGTGCGCAGAGACAATTTTTGTCTCATAGCTAACGCCGAGTGCATCAAGCACATCTGCGGCATGCTTCATGGTCGGCCAATCGGATTGGCTACCCATAATAATCCCTACGGAGGGTGCTGCATCTGACACGGCAAATATCCTGTTTTATGGCCCAAACGGGCCGCCAATCGGTGGAAGCGCGCATTATAGACACGGGCAATTTGAATGCAAGCCGGAGATCAGTTCCTCGAAAAGCTTTCAAGAAGTGAAAAGGATTAGCTTGATGGCAACAGTTCATTAATACTAATAGTGATACAAGGAAATCCAACTGGAACACTTGGATTGGCAGGAGTTGGGATGAAAATCTCTAACACACCCGGCGTAGCACGCGCCGCACCGACCCGGCCCGCAAGCCGAACCGCGAAGGCGGGTTCAGCGAGCGAGACACCTGCCGTGCGCAAAATAGAAGACACTGTGCAAGTGCTGGGCATTCCGCCGGAGGAAATGACCGAACGGGTTCAGCATGCCATTATGTCTTTGATGCGCGAGGTTGATAGCCTGCGTCAGGAACTGGACAACACGAACCGTCGCCTGCGGCAAATGGAAGATGTTGCAGACACGGATGCGCTGTTACCCATTCCAAATCGCCGGGCATTTGTTCGCGAATTAAACCGGATGATATCTTTTGCCGAACGATACGGAACACCGTCAACTCTGATGTTCATTGACCTTAATGATATGAAAAATATCAACGATAAATACGGCCATGACGCCGGTGACAAAGCTTTGTTTCACGTTGCCCGCCTACTTTCAGACAATGTGCGTACCACAGATGTAATAGGCAGGCTTGGCGGTGACGAGTTCGGCGTTATTCTCGCGCAGGCAGACGAAAAAATTGGGGCGGAAAAAGCGGCGTCCCTTGCCGACATTATATCAGAGAATGCGCTTGAATTGGACGGCGAAACGCTTTCAATGAGTTTAGCCTTTGGTACCTATACTTTCCGGTCAGGTGATAAACCAGATGACGCACTTGATAAGGCCGACAAGGCGATGTACGAAAACAAGCGTGACATGAAGGGTGCCGATAACGCTCGTTAGGTTAGGGTAACTGCTGCTGAGTAGACCCTCACGCAATAATGTCTGGCAACAACATGCCTTCAAGCTTTTTAATCTCGTCTTTCAATGCCAGCTTACGTTTTTTCAACCTTTGAACCTGTAACAGGTCAAATGTCGCACCTGTCTGTATGGCTGCAATGGCTGCATCCAGATCACCATGCTCTTCCTTCACGGTGGCCAATCTTTCCCGGATGCCATCTTCGTCCATATTTCACCTTTGGTAAGAAACTTTGTGATGATATCGTTTTACAGCGCGAAAATAAACGAAAACCCATACCCTTGTGTTGTGCTAGAGGCTTTCGATACTTATTGGTCGTTCAATTTTTGAAAACGGAGATCCCGGCTTGCCTGATGTTTTTGATACGGAACGATTTTGGCAATTTTCGCTTAAAACCTATGAAAAACATGGGGTCAAAGAATGTTGTTTGTCTTTGCAGGATAGCTACGGTGTTGATGTAAATTTGCTTCTGCTATGCCATTGGCTTGATAGCCAAGAACAAGTTTTATCACGGCAAACCTTGGATGATTTGATTGCCCTTTCAACCAACTGGCAAACTAAGGCTTTGGTGCCACTTCGTGAAAAGCGAGCGACTCTAGCCAAAGGTAGTGAAGCGTATGGTTTTGCGCTGACAGAAGAACTCAAGGCGGAGCGGCAAGAACAGCGGGCATTGTTGGCGTTGCTCAATCTTGCCGACATGTCGGACGAGCAGCAACCCTTCACCCAAAATACAAACTGCATAGCCTACGCCGATGCAGCAAGGTTTCCGCCCGGCATGCTGACGCCCTTATTCAAAGGTCAGCACTAATATGTTGGGCAAGATTTCGGGTCGGGGACTGATTCTTTAAACATTTATTAGCCTGCTATATTTTGGTTTGCCCCCGCAGGGCACACTAAACCCCAGTGATATAAAGTGAACTAAGAACGCAAATTCTTTCCGTGACTCTGACCCATAAAAATGATGGAATAAAAAAGTAACACACAGATGAAGGAGATAAAGGTATGAGCTTAGAAATGCATGTTGCTACACTGAATCAAAAGCATGCTGAAATTGAGGACATTATCGCGCGCGAAGAACTTCGACCGCAGCCCGATGCGATAAAGTTGATGGACCTCAAGAAACAAAAGCTCCGCCTTAAAGAAGAAATGACCCGGCTGGATACACGACATTAGCTAGACATTCGGTTCGGAACCTAGCAAACAAAAAAAGAGCGCGAGGCATATGCCCGCGCTCTTTTTTTTGTTCGTTTCACTTTATTCGGTAGTTTGCGCTCGAAATTTATTCTTCGGGTGCAGCTTCAACTTCTGCAACATCACCCTCAGGCGCTGCATTCGTCTCGGCCTCTGTTTCAACCGCTGGCTCAACCGCTTTGGTTTCCGCTGCGGCTTTAACTTTAGAAGGCCGTTTCGCTTCCGCTGCAGCCTCTGCTTTTGCGGCGGCTTTTTCTTTCTTTGCGGCAGCAATTTGAACCGCTTCATCCAGCTCCAGTTGCTTACAAAGGCCAAGGCCAACCGGATCCTGAGGCCTGATGTTGGAAATATTCCAATGAGACCGCTCACGAATCGCCTGAATGGTTGGTTTGGTAGTACCAACCAAACGGCTGATCTGTAGATCCGACAATTCCGGATGATTACGAACCAGCCACGCGATCGCATCGGGTTTGTCCTGACGCTTGGAAACCGGTGTATAGCGAGGGCCCTTCGTACGCGGCACTGCCTTCACATCATATTCGGAGAGTACCAAGCGTGCAGACGGGTCGGCCTGACACCGGTCCAGCTCAGCCTGTGTTACCTGACCACTGGTTGTTGGGTCCTGCCCAACAATATGGGTGCCAACGGTTCCGTCCGCGATGCCTTGCACTTCCAGCTCGTGAAGTTCGCAAAAGGCCGCAATCTGTGTGAAAGTCAGTACCGTGTTATCTACCAGCCAAACCGCTGTCGCCATGGGCATTAAGGGTTGTGTCATCACAAAATTCCTAAATTACAAATATCTCCAACCGCAGAACCACTTTCGCGGCCTGTCCCCCAGAGAACTGAATTTTCCTGAAAGGGGTGGAGAGGAAACTCTACCAGAAACTGACATTAGCAACAGAATCGGCGACTGTCACCGCGAATATTGCCTGTTTGACTCTGATTTTGACGATTTTTGTTCGTTTTTTGACCTAAATTTCGAGAATTATCTTCCCCATATGACCACTCGACTCCATCAATGCATGGCCTGCGGCGGCTTTTTCAAGCGGCAAAACTGTATCAATGACCGGTTTAACCGCTCCCTTTTCCAAAAGTGGCCAGACATTTTCCTTAAGGGACGATGCAATCGCCCCTTTAAAGGCGTTGTCTCGGGGACGCAGAGTGCTGCCAGTTAGGGTAAGGCGCTTCAACATCACCGGCAGCATGTTCAGCTCCACATTCGGGCCGTTTAAAAACGCGATCGAAACATGCCGTCCGTCCGGCGCTAAGCAGGTAATGTTTTTGGCAACATAATCGCCGCCAACCATATCGAGCACAACATTCACACCCGCCCCGCCGGTATAGTCAGCGACCCGGGCTTCAAAGTCCTCATCGCGGTAGTTAATCGCCATATCAGCACCCAAGGATAAGCAAAAATTGGCCTTCTCCGCACTGCCAACTGTCGTAATTACCGTTGCACCAAAAGCTCTGGCCAACTGTATTGCTGTTGACCCAATTCCTGACGAACCCCCGTGGATTAGTATCGTCTCTCCGGCGCTCAGACCTGCGCGGTCAAAAACATTGGACCAAACGGTAAAATAAGTTTCCGGCAGCGCAGCCGCCTGCGTGTATGAAAAGCCATTGGGAATAGGCAAACATGTCTCCACAGGCGCTACACATAACTCAGCATACCCACCCCCGGGGACCAAGGCACACACCTCATCGCCGACATCAAATGCAGAAACACCGTCGCCTAGCGCCGCAACTGTCCCAGCAACTTCAAGCCCCGGAATATCAGACGCGCCCGGCGGCGGCGGATATAAGCCCATGCGCTGAACCACGTCTGGCCGGTTTATACCGGCAGCTTTCACCCTGATCAAAACCTGTCCGGCATCTGGAACAGGGTCATCCCGGTCCGTTATTTGCAACACTTCGGGGCCACCTGGCTCTTGTATTTCAATTGCTTTCATCATTCGCCTTTCGAGGTTAAGATGAGCGCGATTATGGCAGATGCCGTTACGATCTCAAGCTTGAGCGGCATCCAAATTGAAATAAGCCAACAATATAGGTGTTGAAATGGACTTTGACGACGCACCCCTCAAAAAAACCGGCCCGCTAACCGACCTTGAACGGGAAGACCTATCAACGATCAGTGTCGAAGAACTGGAAGAACGCATCGAGCGGCTTCACGCTGAGATAGAGCGCACGCGCACTGAGGTTACGGCAAAAACCGCCAGTCGGTCTGCCGCCGAAGCTTTCTTTAAATCATAAGAAACCCTGCCGCGGCATCGTTAGCTCACTCGACTACAATTTGGCACGAACCAAATGGGCACTGGCTTCGTCGCGGTGCTTTTTCAGATACTTCATGAAAGGTGTGCCGCCGGTGCCAACATCTGACGTATTCCCGTCACCACCTTTGGATTGTTTGTTGATATAGCTGGCAGCATATTCCAGGTGCCGGGTACGGAACTGAGACAACTTGGTAATAATTTCGTTGTATAAGTCTTTAAGGGCAGCAGATTCGGTCTTCTGAACGTAAGCCCGCAAATTATTGTTGGCTCGTACATCTTCTATAAAACGGCGGTGCGCCGGCGGGCGGTACTCATGCAGCTCGTCCAAATATTGCCTCAGCGGGTCGTTGGCATGATCAATACCAAGGAAAGCGTCCATTGAAGGCACGATAGATGACTGCGACCCGGTTTGCCCCCTGAAGGCTTGCGGCCTGCCGTTCGTCTCTTCTACGCCTTCATAAATTAGCCCATCTCCCAGCGCCGGGTTGTCTTTCCAGCCGTGAATCCACGGTCGAACCCGGTGAAAATACACATAGGGGTCACAGCGTTCCGGCATCCGGTCGAAAATTGCATTAACATCGTCCCACACACCGGACATGGTCGCCAGCCCGCTTTCAACAAATGCGAAGTCATCCCGCACCACGGCATTAATCATTTCTGGAATTGCCGCCAGCATCTCTCCGGCGCGGGCTTCAATGGCAACATGGATCAGGACGAACCATGCTTCGTCCTGACCGCTGATAAAGGGCTGGATCATATGCACGTTCGACAAACCGATGGGTTTATTGGCATCCAGCTTGCCCCAATTATCAAGGACATATCCGGTATAGGGCAGCAATGGCTTTTGCCCGATTGATTTTGCCAATTGCCATATGGGAAGCGCTAAACATTTTGGCAGGGTTGTAGGTGCTGTGTCTTCCCCCCAAACATAGGCCTGCACCATGAAGGAATAATGCACCATAGCCACCCGTTGCTGCGCTTCGCTGGCGGTCGCACAAAAGTCGGTCAAGTCCAGACACTCAATGCTTTCAAGATGACTGCGCACTTCACCGGTTGGGATAAGCTTTGGCAATGCCATCGCTGTTTGCCTGACAGGCTGCATAAAATCCGGTAAAGTCACGGCGTCCGGATCTGTAGATAATAGGAACCCGCGATCTGCAGAAATTCCATAGGACTCTATTGCTGGCAACGACATTCGATCCACCTATTGCAAATGTAATAATTTACACAATAATGCCCTAACATTGACCGAATATCTTTGCTTTTTGAGCGATATAGATACTATATTTGCAACAAATGATTGAAATAGACTCTATAAACAACAAAATATTGCTTGAGCTTGAAAGCAATGGCCGTATCAGCAATACAGACTTAGCTCAGCGTGTGGGGCTATCTGCATCTGCATGTCTGCGCCGGGTTCAGGACCTGGAACGTTCGGGCGTTATCAAAGGATACCGAGCAACGCTGGACCGCGCCCAACTTGGCGGACATGTCGTTATCTTTGTTATGGTCGGCCTGTCTGAGCATTTGAAGAAAGATGCACAAGCATTTGAACAGGCCATGATTGCTGCACCGCACGTACGTGAATGTCACAATATAACAGGCTCGGTAGAATATTTGCTGCGAGTGGAAGTTTCTGACCTTGCCGCTTACAAGGAGTTTCACGCGGATGTGCTGGGCACGCAGTCACAGGTCAGCAGTATCACATCCTACATCAGCCTTGGTTCACCAAAGGACATGCGCGCGTAAGACGCAGGTTGGCAGCCAAAAATATTACTAAAAGGTGGAGGCAAACCAATACCGGTGTTGCCTCCACAAGGTATACGACAGCGAGGGTCGTAGGGAGAATAGTGTGTTTCGTGAAATACAGGTCAGGATGCTCCCAAGTCCTTCAACTTGAGAGCAATCTTTAACCCGAAACCAAGATGTTAAGCGGCGTCAGACTCGATGGTCTTCATTTGGCTTTCGCTGGACCTGATAGCGATATTGCGCGGCTTTTTATGATCTGGGATCACGCGGCGCAATTCAATTTCCAATAAGCCATTTTCAAATTTGGCATCGCCGACCTGAATTGTATCTGCCAACTCAAACCGTCGTTCAAATGCACGTTTGGCAATACCGCGGTGCAGGAAACTGCGGTCAGTTTCAGCCTCTTCGGCCTTGCCCGCAAGTATCAGTGTGCCCTCTTGAACAGTGATGGTCAGTTCGTCTGGCGAGAAGCCAGCAACCGCCATGGTGATGCGGTAATCGTCTTCCGATATTTTTTCAATATTATACGGCGGATAAGCCGCTGCGCCGTCGCTGGTAAGCGCCGAATCAAGCAATCGGTTCAAATGGTCGAAACCGACAGTGCTACGCATTAAGGGGGATAAGTCAAAAGTTCTCATGTCAAGCTCTCCTACAGAAGCAACTAGATTGTACGGCCCGCCACAATGGCCCGGCCTAAGTTCTCTCGGTCCCGCACAGTGCGGCAACCGAACAAATCTTATGTAGGAACGGTAAATAAGTCTTGCAAGAGCACGCAAAGAAAAAGACGCCGAAAATCAGCGTCTTTCTCAAAAATTAAATAGTATCAGAAGCTTACTTATTAAGCTTCAGGCTACCAAAGCGCTTATTGAAGCGCGCCACACGGCCACCTTCCATGATCTGACGGGTTCCGCCAGTCCACGCTGGGTGTGACTTAGGGTCAATCTCAAGGTTGAGCGTATCACCTTCTGAGCCCCATGTTGAACGGGTCTCAAAAGTTGTCCCGTCTGTCATCACCACTTTGATTGTGTGGTACTCGGGATGAATATCTTGTTTCATTGGTCGTATCTCCAAAAACGAGGCGTCCGTATAGGATATAGCGAACACGAATGCAAGGCTGTTATCTTCATTTTTCATAAGCCTTCGTAAATTTTCTACCAACCCGCAAATTATTAAAGGTTATTCAGATTTGAATCGTTGGCTTTTGGACCAACCATGCCTATATGACAAGACAGTTTAATGAGGAAAAAAAATGAGCGACAATCCGGTTCGCCAGGAACACCAACCCCCAAAAGGCAAGCTCGTCAATTTGAAGACGCTATGGTCTTTCGTTCGAAATTATAAACCCCAGCTTTTTTGGGCAAGTTTCTTCCTTGTCATTGCGGCCCTCACAGTTCTGATCGTACCAACCGCGCTCGGTGATATTGTCGACAAGGGTTTCTCTGCGGACAACGCACAAAAAGTCGACGATTATTTCTACATTTTCTTCGGTATTGTTGTGGTTATGGCAATTGCCACCGCCGCCCGGTTTTATTTTGTAACCTGGCTTGGAGAGCGCGTAGTCGCCGATATACGCAAGGCAGTGTATGAGCGGCTAATCACGCTATCCCCCGAATTTTTTGAAGACAACCGACCCGGCGAAATTGTATCGCGGCTAACAGCCGATACAACGCTTGTCCAAACTATTGTCGGCTCAAGTGTGTCGGTTTGGGCGCGTAACTTCCTGATTGCGGTTGTTGGCACCGTTTGGCTGTTTTTCATGTCACCGGAATTAATGTCCTATATCCTGCTTATGATCCCGCTTTTGCTCGGTATCATCATTGTAGTGGGCAAACGTGTGCGCAACCTCTCTCGCACCAGCCAGGACAAAGTGGCAGACGTGGGCGCAAGGGCCAACGAATCGTTATCCGCACTTAACATCGTGCAGGCATTCACGCAGGAGCAATCGGAAGCTCGCCGATTCGGTAATCACGTGGATGATGCCTTTATGGCGGCAAGGCGTCGCATCCGGGTCCGTGCGGCCCTCACCTTTACCATGATTTCAATGATTTTCGGCGCTATCGCCGTAGTATTGTATCAAGGTGCGCAAGACGTTATCGCCGGCTCAATGACGGGCGGACAAATGCTGGACTTTATTATGCGGGCGGTTTTTGTCGCCGGAGCCTTTGGCACACTTTCAGAAGTATATAGTGAACTGCAACGAGCGGCAGGTGCCGCTGGCCGCTTGGCAGAGCTATTAAGTGCAGAAGCTATTATCAAAGCACCATCAAACCCTGTTGCTATGCCAAAGGACGTTAAAGGCGAAATTCACTTTGACGATGTAACCTTTCACTATCCCAGCAAGAAAGATGAAGCCGCCTTATCGGGCTTTAACCTAACGGTGAAACCGGGCGAAACGCTTGCCCTTGTTGGGCCGTCCGGTGCTGGAAAAACGACTGTCTTGCAACTTCTTCTGCGGTTTTACGACCCTCAAACCGGTAAAATCACTATCGACGGTATCAACATATCGGACACGGAGCCAACAGACTTCAGAAAATATCTGTCGCTGGTGCCACAAGAGACAATCATTTTTGCTGATTCTATCGCAGAAAATATACGCTATGGGCGGTTAGATGCGACAGACGAAGAGGTGCGTGCGGCGGCAAAGGCAGCGGCGGCGCATGAGTTTATTGAGCGGTCCGACCAAGGTTATGACACCGCCCTCGGTGAGCGCGGCACGCGCCTGTCCGGGGGGCAGCGCCAACGCATTGCCATTGCGCGGGCGATCCTGCGCGACGCGCCCATTCTACTTCTGGACGAAGCTACCAGTGCGCTGGACGCTGAGTCAGAGCTAAAGGTGCAAAGTGCGCTGGATAATTTGATGGAAGACCGGACAACAGTGGTAATCGCTCACCGGCTGGCAACAGTGAAAAAAGCTGACCGCATCATTGTGCTTGATGAAGGCAAAATCGTAGCTGAAGGCACCCATGCGGAATTGGTCACTAAAGACGGTCTATACAAACGTTTGGCCAGCCTGCAGTTCTCCGACGATTAAAATACCTATCTTTGGATAATCACCACAAAACTAGTTCAATACTCTAACAAGCCAATTTGTCATTACGTCAGGCAAACTTGGATCATGCGCAAATAATGGCTCGCCGTGCAAGCGTCCGTTGTAGCGAATGAACTGGGTATTTTCAGACCTTGATGCGGCAAGAACGCGCTCTGTCGCGATGATCGCTTTTTGCCCATTTGCGTTTGTGTCTTTGATGGAAATAATCCCAAGAACGGGCAAATCACGACGAGCGTTAAGTGTTTCCCAATTTTCTACAGGAAACCAATAAGGCCTCAGCGCTGCCGAAAACAACATAAGCGCCTTAATGTCCTTGTGTTGACTGGCAAGTAAGGATGCCATACCGCCACCGCAACTCGCTCCGCCCACGCCGCGTTTACTGGCGCCTGGGGTATGCTCAAGCCACGCATCGTATATATTATCTATATCTTGTCTGAATAACTGAGTTGATTTTTCGTAAGATGCTTCAATGTCGAAGGCCGCTGATTTGCTTCGGCCATACCCACGAAAATCAACCGTCATTGTACTAATGCCCGCTGCGTTGAGCCTCCGCACAACCGGCTCCCACATTGTTTGATTCCGGTTGCATTGGTGCATCAGGAGAACTGAAACACGACTTTGATTTGGCGTTTTAACATCTGCAACAATTGTGTGCCCATCATCCATTTGAATTTGAACAAATTCAGCCACTGCAGAATGAGAAGCGGTCACCAAAAACAGCGCAAAAAATGTTTTAAAAGAACATATTGAGTATCGCATACCATTTCCCTACATGAAAATGTTATAGTATTTCATTATTCACTTCAAACGGAAACCGCTCACTAAGTTTCCTGTTCCATTTGACTATACTAAGATGGTTCAATGCTATAAAAGTGCGCGAACGCTCTGATGCTTAGAAAGTTTGATGTGAAACCTGTTCTTTTTATCCATGTGCCGAAGACCGCAGGCACCAGTTTCAATGAAAGTGCCGAGCAACAGTTCGGCAAGGACGTTACCGAAAAAGATTACGGGGCTGACGCACAGCACACCAGCGCGCTTGTTAAAGCTCATATTTACGGCCCTGATACAATTGATCAGTATGGCTTCCATCAGGCGTTCTCTCGGGCTGGCAAAAAATGGTTAACCGGTCATTTCAATGCTGACCGGTATTTGCATCTGATGGGCTGTGAGAACACGATTGCATTTGTAAGAGATCCGGTAGACAGGGTTGTTTCGGAATATTTATACCGGAAAAGACAATTCGGCATGGATCGGTCACTGGAAGACTTTTCAAGAGATTCCGGCGAGACAAACAAACAATACCGCATGATTGGCCAGTATCCCTGGCATGCCTTCCGTTTTGTCGGCACGCAAGCACGTTACGAAACTTGTCTAAATTACTTGAATGATACGATGGAACTTGGATTTGAAAACATTCAGTCCAACCGGCGCAAAGATGCGGCACATCTCGATATTAGCGATGACGATAAAGCCGAGATTCGTCGCTGGAATGAACGCGACTGTGTTTTTTATCAAGAAGCTACCAATTATCTGGACAAACAGCTTGCAGCTGCCGAGGGCGGCCAGCCCTTTTGTCATCACAATTTCGGATTCGTCGAGGGGCAACATGTGATTGGTTGGGCATTTTACGCCGAGCAAAGTGATCCTGTAGAAATTGGTTTGTTAATCAATGGCGAAATGCAGCAGACAGTCCGCGCCAGCGAACATTTGACCGAACTACAAACAATTGGTGCGCCCCGCGCCGGCAACGTTGGCTTTAGATTTGTCCTCAGCAATTACCCAAATGCTGAAACTATTGGACTAAAAGCCATGAACACCAACCAATCGCTTCTCTTCTGGGCGGGGCAATAATTTCAGACTACTGCGAACCTTCGATCAATGCAGGAACAATTTTCTGGGCCACAATTTGGTTGGGAATAAATTGAGTCCGCTTGCCGTAATTTTTTCCGGTAAAGGATGCGACCAAATTAAGCTCGGGCACGATGAAAATGAAATTGCCGCCGTTACCGTGAGCATACAGTAAGGTAACTTTATTCCCCTTCACTTCACCGCTATCGCGCCACCACAAGTAACCATATTTTTCGCGGCGCTCCGGAATTTCTGTTTGCAGGGATGTGGCTGCCGCCAACCACTTAGAATCAACAATTCGCTCATTACTCCACACACCGTTGGCCAAAACAAGCTGGCCAATTTTGTGCAGATCACCAAGTGTTAGCCTTAAATGCCCGCCAGTATCCGTGAAACCTCTCGGAGTTTTCTCCCATTTGGCGCCGGTTATGCCAAGCGGTTCAAACAAACGCCGGTCAGCAAATTCAGGCACAGACATGCCTGCCAAAGATCGAATAACGCGCCCCAGCAAAACAACACCGCCGGTGCAATAACTAAAGTGTTTACCACGTTCATACGCCATCGGCTGCGACAAGAGAAACTTTGCCCAATCCCTTGTTCTATACATTTTGTCTTCATGGCCAACAGACGCGGGCACCCAGTCATTGCACGCTAATCCTGTCCTCATGGTAAGTGCGTCACCTACGGTGATATCGCGGCGCGGGTCGCCTTTTGGAATAGGGGCAAACTCATCAGGCAAAAGTTTGGACAATCGCACATTCACATTTTTGAGACTGCCGTCAGCGATCAACTCGCCTATCAGCAACGCTGTTATGCTTTTGGTTGCAGAACGGATGTCATGTCTTTTGTCAGCGCTGTATCCCGGCGCATAGGCTTCAAACAATATGTCGCCGTCCACACTGACCATGCCACCTGTGATGCCTTCGTAATTACCTGCCGAAAGATTGTCGGCAATTTTACCAATTTCGTCCTGGGCCGCTACGGGTGCGAAAGCGACAAAGACAAAAATACAAAGAAACCTGCAAAATCCGAACATAAATCACATTGCCTTAATCTGGCTGCGTCAAGATCGCCAGATAGGCGCGGATACCGTCCACATAGTTTCCCAACCGTAAATTTTCGTTGGGGCTGTGCTGGTTGTTTTCAATATAAACAGCAGGCACAAGAATAGCCGGTAAACCAAGGCTGGCGACAAACGGCGAAATCGGGATTGAGCCGCCCCCTGTACGTATCTTGATTGGTGGTTCGCCGAAGGCGCGTACCAGTGCCTTTTCGGCCCACGCGCCAGCCGGAGATGCGAGCGGCGTGCGAAACGCAGCGTAGGAAACTTCATAATCAAATGACACAAGCCGATCGTGATTTTGGCGTTCTTGCTCCGTTGGTTCCTCCCCTTCAATAATATGATAACCTTGATCAACAATATATTGCCGCACCAACCCAACTAACCGTTCCGGATCACTTTCCAAGACCAGTCTGATATCAAGCTCAGCTGTTGCTGTTGCGGGAATGATCGTGCGCGCCTGTGAACCCACCCATGCACTTTCCAGCCCCAGAACGCTGATACTGGGGTACTGAATAGACTCCTGGTAAGTTGGGGCGATACCATCCGGTGTTTTGAAACCAATAGACCGGCGAATGGCGGGCTCGTCATCCGGCACACTGTTGATCACCGCCCGCACTTCCGGCGAAATCTCGATGCCGTCATAGAAACCGGGAATAGCTACCTGCCCGTCTGCGTCTTCGATGCCCCCCACAAGCTGACTAAGCCGCATTGCAGGGTTTGGCACATAGTTGCCGTATGTCCCGCTGTGTTGTGGCCTTCTGGGGCCAAAAACAGTTAATGAGACCGTGGCTATACCACGCGCACCAAACACCAGCGTGGGTCGGTTGCTGGTATGACGGGGGCCATCGTAAATCAGCAACATATCCGCGGCGAGCTCATCCTTAAACTTCTCAACGGCCGCAGGCAGGTGCGGCGAGCCTAGCTCTTCTTCAAAGTCCATAATAACTTTTAGATTATGCGTTTGGGTCAACCCTTCGGTGTTCAAAATATCGAGCGCAGTCAGGAACATGGCAACCGGGCCTTTGGCATCGGATGCAGCGCGGGCAAATACCCGCCATTCCGGATTCAGGTCACCTTCAAGGTTGCTCCAGTCAATGATCTGCCATTCGCCATCTTTTTGCTCTTTCAGCACCGGCTTATAAGGATCTGGCTGGTTCCATTTGGAAGGGTCTACCGGCTGTCCGTCTATCTGTAGATAAATCAGTACCGTTTTTGCGGCAGGATCAACCTTACGTTCGGCAAGCAACAGCGGCGGCCCACCTGTTTCCAGCACTGTAGTTTTGAAACCCCTACCCTCAAACGCGCTGTTCATCCACGCCACATTCGCGGCCACATGTTCGGGAAAATGGGCATTGCTTGGAATAGAGAGTAGATCATTTAACAAAGAATATGATTGCTTAACGTGTTTCTGCGTTAGCTCTGCTATCACCTCAGTATTTGGTACCGCATTACCTTCGACCACAATTGCATCCGCCGAGGCAGAAAAAACTGCCGACAACATGGTGACAGCTCCAAAAAAAGATCGTTTCATCTTCAATTCCCCAATTGTATTGCCGCTTGATATTTATCGTTGTGTCAGCCGCATTTCGATACGTCGGTTGCGGCTGTAGGCAAAAATATTTTCTGCTGGATCGATGGGTTGAAACTCGCCGAATCCGGCTGCGGCCAACCTTTCGGGCGGCACGCCGGTTGACACCAAAAACCGTACGACACTGATTGCGCGCGCGCTTGAAAGCTCCCAGTTACTAGCGTAAGCGGCCGTCGCGATTGGTCTTTTGTCGGTGTGGCCGTCCACCCGCAGTATCCATGGCAAGTCGGCGGGTATTTCCTGGGATATGGCAATCAGTGTTTCGGCGAATTTGCGCAGTTCAGCCCGCCCTTCAGGGCCAAGTTCAGACTGACCACTGGCAAACAAAAGCTCGCTGGCAAAAACAAAGCGGTCGCCTTCAGTACGAATTTCCGGACGGCTTGAAAGTACCTCTTTCAAGCGACCAAAAAACTCAGACCGGTACCCAGCCAGTTCCTCCACTTTGCTGGCAAGCGCGCGGTTTAACCTGCGACCCATGTCAACGATCACGGCTTGGTTGCGCCGGTCACGCTCATCGCTTGCATTGAGCGCAGCCTCCAACCGGGAAAGTTGCTCTCTAAGCGCGGTTACATTGCGCTCAAGCACATTAACCTGCTCGCGGGCCTGGCGCGATAATATTTGTTCCTGGGTCAGCGCATCGCCTGATATCTGATTTTGTTCAGCCAACTCACGCGCCCGGGCATCCAAAGCATCACGCGCTGCAGTTATCTCCGCAAGCCTCGCTTCCGAGCTGGCCAGCCCTTGCTGGGCAGTTTCAAGCTGTGTGCCCAACCTGTCGCGGTCAGCGTTGGCGGCGGTGAGAGAGGCCGCAAGTTCAGCCATATTGCCCCTAAGCGACGTGTTGGCTTGCTGTTCAAGGCGCAAAAGATTGCCCAGTTGCGCAACCTGTCCGCGCAGTTCCACCAGCGCCTGCTCGCGGCCAGACAGGGCTTGCCCCAAGAAAAACTGCCCCAAAACAAATATCGATAGCAGGAAAATAATGACCAGCAACAAAGACGAAAGCGCATCAACGAAACCCGGCCAACTATTGTCCGGTCCTTGTGCACCAATGCGTCTGCGGGCTGCAAACATCAGGTGTCTCCACCTCCCGGTTCACGCCTGTTATCCAGACCAGCGGATATGGTGCGTGCCAAAAGCTTGAGCTCGCTGCGCAAATCATCAGAAAGCGCCTGACTGGTGCGGGACTGTTCGTCGATCATGCGTTTAATACCAACATCCAGATTACGGATATGTGTTTTCGTTGCCTCATCCATCGCTGGTGCCGCTGGTGCGGGTTCAACGGTTACATCTTGCGCTTTGGCCAGTTTTTCAATTGCCGCCGTCAGCGCAAGGTCTGATTGCTGATTGCTTGCCATATGCGTACTTTGAGCCTCCAGTCTGTCACCAAGCGCCGCGAGCGATTCCGCAATAGACGTCATGGTTTGCTGGGTTTGCACCCGACCCTCATCCGATTGCTTGAGCGTTCGCTGCAGCCGATCAATACCGTCTGCAGTTTGTTCCATCAGCGCCGTCATGTAAGAGCTTGGGCTGGCCACGCCTTCGGAAACTTCACCGCGTGAAAGGTGGGTTACTGAGGCCAGCCAGTCTTCTACATCGTTATAGAAACGGGTTTGGGACTGAGTTGCCTGCAGGTCCATAAATCCCATAATCAGGCTGCCCGCCAAACCAAACAACGAACTGGAAAACGCTGTTCCCATGCCGGAAAGCGGCGCTTGCAGTCCGGCTTTCAATTCGTCAAACATCAGCGCCATGTCACTACCGTCTACCGAGAGGCCGTTAATAGTGCCGCCGATGGCGCCAATGGTGCCAAGTAATCCCCAGAAAGTGCCCAAGAGCCCAAGGAATATCAGAAGCTGAGTGAAATACCGGCTGATCTCGCGGCTTTCCTCAAGCCGGGAAACAATCCCGTCGAGCACTGAGCGCATGGAGATGGTGGAAAGGCGCATCCCGCCTTCTTCTTGTGCCGACAGCAAGGCCGCCGCCGGTGCCATCAAGCGCGGTGTTACTGAAATGGCCGCGCTTTCATGGCGCTTGAAGGCCTTTATCCATTCAATTTCCGGCTTCAGGTCCTGAACCCGCCTTAAGGCAAAGATGACACCCACAAGCAATGTAAAGCCGATAACGCCGTTAAGTACCATGTTGGCTAAAAATGCGGTCAGCAGCGCCTCACGCAACAACACAGCCAAAATGATAACCGCCGCAAGAAACAGCAGCATTCGGTTCATGAATTTTTGTGGTTTCTGCATAAAACCGCCCTTCCCCGCAAGGCATTGATGTCGACAAACGTCGACTGTTATCAAATGCCTAGTTTAAGGGCGAAATTATGACACGCAACCAGAAGGTTACGCTAATAGTTTTTCAATTTCGTCTGGCTTTAGGAATTCACGTTGCGGCGAACGCGTTTAAGCATACGATCCAGCGGCGCGTGGAGGCGGTCATTTGCAGCGATAATTGTACCGGCTTCCTGGACATTTTGTCTGCCTTTATAGTCGGTTACATAACCGCCAGCTTCACGCACTAGCAGCACACCAGCAGCAACATCCCATGCCTTCAGCCCAGATTCCCAGAAGCCGTCAAAACGACCGGCCGCTACATACGCGAGGTCCAATGTTGCAGCACCAAACCGGCGAATGCCCGCAACTTGCGGCGCAATCTCGGTTAATTCAGCCATGAACAACTCATGGCCGTCTTTACCAAGAAAGGGAATGCCGGTTGCAAGAACAGAATTATCCAGTTTGCTGCGGCCCGAAACTCTGAGGCGGGTATCATTCATGAATGCACCCTGGCCTTTTTCGGCCCAGTACAACTCGTCGGTAATAGGTGCGTAAACAACACCGGCAGTAATTTCGCCGCGTTCTTCAACTGCGACAGTGATTGAAAAGTGCGGAATGCCATGCAAAAAATTGGTGGTGCCGTCGAGAGGGTCGATGATGAAACGAATATCATCACGCTTACCTGCCACAACACCGCGTTCTTCCATCAAAAATCCGAAATCCGGGCGGGCGATGTGCAACTCTTCAAAAAGAAGCTTTTCAACACGCTTGTCCGCAATTGAAACAAAATCAGCCGGGCCCTTGCGGGAAACCTGAAGCTGTTCCACTTCACCGAAATCGCGGCGCAGGCCTTTACTGGCTTTCATAACGGCGCCAACCATTACGTTTATGAGGGGGGAACGACGGGCCATTGGCCTCTCCTTATTGGAATACTCGAAACAAAATAAATGGGGGGCTAGCCTTCAGCCCGGCTGACATATTCGCGCTCAGCGGTGGAAACAACAATTTTGTCGCCCTGGTTTACGAAAGGCGGCACGCCGACCCGCAAACCATTTTCCAACAAAGCGGGTTTGTAACTGCTTGATGCTGTTTGGCCTTTTACAACAGGCTCAGTCTCAGTAACCTCAAGCGTTACTTTGTCTGGCAAGGCAACACCCAAAGGAGACTCTTCATGAAATTCGATACGAACTTTCATGCCGTCTTGCAGGAAAACAGTGTCTTCGCCGATATCTTCTGAAGTAATGGAAATTTGTTCGTAAGTTGTTTGATCCATAAAATGCGCCATATCGTCGTCGATATAGAGGAACTGATAGTCTTTCTGTTCGAGACGCGCGCGTTCTACTTTTTCAGAGGAACGAAACCGTTCATTTAGCTTGGAACCGTCTCTCAGATTTTTTAGTTCAACCTGAAGATAAGCCCCGCCTTTGCCCGGCTGCGTATGGGCAATTTTTACTGCGCGCCACAAGCCGCCTTTGTGCTCAATTACATTGCCCGGACGGATGGAATTGCCATCAATTTTCATGGGACACCTCTCAGGATTTAAAATAGGTCAAAGAACAAGTTTGGCGCGATGTATCAGATTTATACGATACATGCAATGCGTGATACGCTGGAAACCCATGCTTCCAGCGCGTGTCTGCCTTGCTATTTTACAAGAGTGGTTTCACCCAATCGAAAGGAAGTTTAGCCTTTGCGGCGGGTACATATCATACTGTACGAGCCTTTTTCCCAGGTTTTCCCGCCATCATATGACCGGTCTGACTTCATTTTGAAACTATCCGCCGCAATATCATGGTATGTTTCACGGTTCAGGAAGGCACCACGCTGGTCACTGCCCTCAATAATAACCACCATCTTGCCATCTTTAAATTCGGCTGTTGTTTTATGCCACGGCACCGGACTGCCAGGGTATATATTCTGACCCGTCCACTTACCAAGCTCGGGATCATAAACACGCAGTTCCGCGCCGGTAAGATATGGCCCCCGCCATTCCTGCATCACGGCGAGGCCGTTGATTACCCAGTGGTTATGCCAATGCGCCACATAATTTAACGGTGGTCGACCGGGCGCTTGCCATGTAATGGCTGCATCCCAGTCTCCAATAACAAAGTCAAACTCGCTTAGTTGTGACGGTCCTTTGGCGTTGCGTTCGCCGATGGGGCTGTCCGGATTTGGCTCATAGATAATTGGCGGACTGCCCTGCTCAGACCGCGCGGCTGCAGGCAGATATGTTTGGATTGATAAAAGCGACACTAAAACAAAAACGAAAAGCGAACGAGCCATATAGCCCTCCTGCATGTAAATCAAAGCCGTAGGCTAGTGTTCTGCAAATTACTGCGAAACCCAAAGGTCGCCTTCGGGGACACGTGAAGTTTCAGCTGGGACCAAATTAACTTGCGTTGCTAAAATGCGAACGTTTAGTTGATAATTATGCAATTTAAGTTGTGTAATTTGCGCTTTAACTATGACTTAACGAAATAATTTCAAACCCATGCTGGAGACTTAAAATGACTGCAACTTCAATTATCACACAGATTCAAAACTTGAACAAAGGCACCAAAGTAACTGACACATTGCTGCGGATTGCGGCTGGAGCGTTTCTGATACCACACGGCGCGCAAAAACTTTTCGGTTGGTTCGGTGGATACGGCCTTGAAGCTACCGGCCAATTTTTCGAGACTCAACTAGGTTTTTCGAACGGCTATCTTGCGGCACTCGGTGCGGGGTCGGTTGAATTTTTCGCAGGCATTGCACTGGCTGCAGGACTGTTCACACGCCTGTCCGCTCTGGCAATTACTTTGCTTTTGGTTGTTGCCAGTAATGTTCATTTCGGGGCGGGGTTCTTCTGGACCGACGGCGGATGGGAATATCCCATATTGTGGGCAATCCTTGCCGCGAGCTTCATCACCAAGGGTGGAGGACAATATAGCGCCGATAGTCTGCTCGGCATCCGTTTCTAAAACAACGTCTGCGGAGATAACTACGCTCGCCTGGCATGTTCAGCCCGGCGAGCGTTCACTTTTTGATACCACACAATCTTGTTACTGCCTATTGATCACATCACATGCAATAGTGCTGCGAAAGTCATATAACTAAGGTTTAATTTCCATGCGCATCACGTCAAAAATCGTATCCCTTCTCAGTTCATTTCTTCTGTTGGGGGTAGCAGCATCCGCTCAAATGGCACCGTCTGATAATGTTGGTCCCGAAGTTGGAACCGTCCTTAACATGGACTTCGCCGCCACAGATCAAACTGGTGCACCTCAGAATTTCAACAGTTTTGTCGGAGAAAAGGGCGCGATAATTGTGTTCTACCGGTCGGCAAAATGGTGTCCATTCTGTCAAATGCAATTGATTGACCTAAACACAAATGCAGTTAAGGACATCAAAGCGCGCGGATACGGATTGGCGGCAATCAGCTATGACAAAACCCGTGATCTAGAGCGCTTCCACCGTAAGTGGCGGGTTGAATTTCCACTGCTATCTGACGATGGATCAAAAATGATCAAGGCTCTTGGACTGCAAAACCCCTATTACGAAGAAGGGCACTATGCCCACGGTGTGCCATACCCAGTAATTTTGGTGCTGGACAAAGACAAAAAAATTATTGCGAAGTTGATGAGGGAAAGCTACCGCGAACGCCCCGAAACAGAAGTTATTCTCGAAACATTAGATAGTCTCTCTGCTTCCTGAATCTAACATTCGATCAATAATATAAACTTTGCGTGTTTAGGCCGTCTGATACAGTGATCTGCCTTGTTATTGCACCAAAGAGAGCATAGCATTCCCCAAATTCACGTTTGAATGGGAAAGTGCCATGCCAAAGAAACATTCGGTTCCGATCACACAGTTCTACCGTGACCATGATGGCGGACCGACAGCGGCCGAAAAAGAGCTGTTCGGGCGCGTTTCCCATGCTGATCGGCGCGGTTTCCTTAAAAATATTGGTTTGGCATCTATCGGCACACTCTTAGGTGCTACTATACCCTTTCACCGAAACATGCCCGCAGGCCTCATCCCTGCGGCCCTTGCGGATAACCATGTTTTTGAGGGGAAAAATGGCCTGACGCTATTGAATGATCGCCCGCTCAACGCCGAAACACCAGCGCATCTTCTGGACGATGCGGTGACACCAACAGAACGTCATTTTGTTCGCAATAACGGCATTCCTCCCATCGACACAGATGCTGCGAGTTGGCAGCTAATCATAGACGGTCTTGTGGATAAGCCTTTGTCATTGTCCATCGATGATCTGCGCAAAAACTTTGAAGTGGTCAGCCAAAACTTAGTGATTGAATGCGGTGGTAACGGCAGGGCGATGTTCAACCCACCTGCCCGCGGCAACCAATGGACGTTCGGCGCCGTAGGCTGTTCCAACTGGACCGGCGTTCGTTTGCGCAACGTGCTGCAAGCCGCAGGTGTAAAGGACAATGTCATTTACACTGCCCATGAAGGCGCCGACGGCCACTTGTCTGGTAGGGACGACAAAATGCCATTGTCGCGCGGCATGCCAATCGCCAAAGCGATGGACGATGCAAACATGATTGCATTCGGTCAAAACGGCGGTGACATTCATCCAATGAACGGCGCGCCGCTCCGACTTGTTGTGCCCGGTTGGCCGGGTAGCTGTTCGCAAAAATGGCTAACCCGCATTTGGCTGCGTGACCAAGTGCATGACGGCGCCAAGATGACCGGCACCTCCTACCGCGTGCCCAAATACTCGGTTGCACCCGGCACCAAGGTTCCCACTGATGACTTTGAAATAATTGAAGCCATGCCGGTTAAGTCTTTAATCACATCCCCTGCAAATGGAGTGCAATCCGGAGAGCGATCATTCGAAGTGCGCGGCCACGCCTGGGCGGGGGATACGACCATTGACGCAGTGGATATCTCCTACGACTTTGGTGTCACATGGCAAAAAGCAACCCTAGACCGACCCTCTAATAAAGGCGCATGGCAACAATGGCGTACCACTGTTGAATTGCCAAAGGCCGGATATTATGAAATATGGGCACGTGCAACTGATGCCAATGGCCGCATGCAGCCATTTGCTATCGATTGGAATCCGAAAGGCTACCTGAACAACAGCTTCCATAGGATTGCTATTACTGTCACTTAGTATACGAGTAAATCATGCGCATTTTATTATCTGTTCTTCTATTTGCGACCACCGCATTCGCAATACCAGTGGCTACTAACGCACAGGATGCAGAGCGCGGCGAAAAGTTGTTCCGCCGCTGCGTAACCTGCCATACGGCAACCGATGGCGGCGCCAATAAAGTTGGCCCAAATCTGTTTGGCATATTAGGCCGCGATATCGCCACCCGAGACGGGTTCCGTTACAGCAAAGCGTTAACCGGGCTGGAAGGCAATTGGACTGAAGAGGCTCTCAATCAGTATCTCTTATCACCGCGTACTTATGCTCGCGGCACCAAAATGGCATTTGCAGGACTTAAAAAATCAAAGGATCGGGCTGATCTAATCGCCTGGCTAAAAACCTTAACGAACAGCGAAGCGTCGCCATCCAGTTCTGCAAAAGGAGCAGAAGAACCTGATGCAGACTTTGCCCTTTTGGCCGCAGGTTCTGGTAAACAAGAAACCTATGACAACTGTGCGGGGTGTCACTCCATTAAACTGGTAGCTCAGCAAGGCATGAACAAGGCCGAATGGTTGGAGACGATTGAATGGATGGTCGATGAACAAGGTATGGACCCTCTCGACGGCAGCTTGAATGAGTTAATTGTAGATTACCTTGCTACTCACTACGGACGGGACCGGCCAAACTTTCCCAAATAATTAGGAACCAAGAGCTTCGGCAAAAGCTTTTGCTGCTGCCACAGGACCGTCCGGATGATTCCAAACACCTGCGCTTACGGCCACAAAATGCGCTCCTGCATCCGATAGAGAACGACAATTTTCAACGGTAATGCCACCAATTGCAACGCACGGCAGGTCGGTCACTTCATCCCACATGGTCAGGATTTCAAGATCAGGCCGCGCGTCCGTTTGCTTGGTTTCTGTATTGAAGAACGCGCCAAAAGCCACATAGTCTGCGCCCGCTTCTCCGGCTTCAAAAGCCATATGGCGGCTATCATGGCAGGTTACGCCGATGTCTTTGTCATGCCCCAGCAAAGCACGCGCAGCGCGAACATCGCCGTCGCTTTGACCGAGATGCACACCATCGGCATCCAACTCATGCGCAAGCTCAGCACTATCGTTTAAAATGAACGCAACTTCATGTGCTGCACAAATTGGCATAATTTTATTTGCCGCAGCCCGAATTTCATCATCATCCACGCCCTTTAACCGCAACTGCAGACAAGCGACAGAACCTGTTGCCAACACCTTGTCCAACAGCGAAGCAAAAGCTTCCATGTCATCAATCCGTGGCGGCGTGATGAGATAGAGCTCACACTTTGAAGAATCTTGAACAGCGTCAGTTTTGCTCACAACAAGTCCTTTGCACCTTTAAATGGCTAACAACAGTTATGACTTGGCTATTGAACGGCCACGGGACCCAAGGTCGACAAACGCTTCATCAAGCCGGGTTACGACGGACTGTTCCGCTTTCCTGAGCCAAACCCGAGGATCATATTGCTTTTTAAACGGGGTACCTGTTTCGGGATGAACCTGCCACTTGAAAGCATCACCGTTTTCCGCAACGTAACTGCCAACGGCTTCAGAAAAAGCAAACTGAGTATCCGTATCGATATTCATTTTGAAAACACCGTAGCCCACCGCTTCTTCAATTTTTGCTTTCTCGGAACCTGAGCCACCGTGGAAAACAAAATGCAATGGGTTTGCCAACGTGCCACGTTCTTTTACAATCAAATCCTGCGACGCCCGCAGTATTTCAGGGCGTAACTTCACATTGCCGGGTTTATACACGCCGTGAACATTGCCAAACGATGCAGCTACCGAGAAATGTCCGAGTGGCGTCAGTAGATCATAGGCCTGCAAAACATCTTCGGGCTGAGTGTAAAGGCTTGGGTTCTCAAAGTCGTCACCAACATCTGAGCCGACACCGTCTTCTTCACCGCCGGTAACACCCAGTTCTATCTCCAGGCTCATGCCAAGTGGAGTCATTTCCTTCAATACACGCGCACAGGTTTCCAGGTTTTCACCAATTGGCTCTTCCGACAAATCCAGCATATGCGAGCTATAAAGCGGCATGCCTTCGCGCTTGATATTCTGGCGACTTTCTTCAACCAAGGCATCAACCCAAGGCACCAGGCTGCGGTTAGCATGGTCCGTATGTAACACCACGCAAATACCGTAATGCTCTGCAAGTAACTGGGTATGTTTAGCGGCTGCTACGGCACCAAGCACCTTGGCGCGAAACGCATCTTCAAGGCCCTTGCCTGCATAAAACTGTGCGCCGCTGTTTGAAAATTGAATGATAACGTCAGACTTATTTTTTGCCGCCGCTTCCATCACTGCGTTCAGCGAGTTTGTCCCCACCACATTCACTGCCGGCAGTGCATACCCACCACTTTTGCACGCCTCAACAAGAGCCGCATAATCTTCGCCAAAAACTACACCTGGTTTCATGTTCACTTCCCACCTAGCGGCAATAGAATGCCTATTGAATTCCTGTTATTTTGATACACAGCAACGCCCCCAAGCGCAACGATAGCGGCATTATTTCAACGGTTTAGCCAAAAAAATTTGTCGTTTTACCATCGCAGGAGAAATGACAGCGCTGCCATCAAGAAATACTCACACAATGTTTAGACCATATCCTGAGCCTGATTCGATCAGAAGAACTATCCCAGTGCTGCAACGCCTGGCAGAACACGCCCTTCCATCCATTCCAGGAAGGCACCGCCCGCTGTAGATATGTGGGTAAAGTCCTCTTTCACGCCAGCATGTGCAAGCGCCGCGACCGTGTCGCCACCCCCTGCAACGCTCAAAAGCTTCCCGGCGGCTGTTAACCGACCCGCCTCTTGTGCCAAAGCTACCGTAGCAGCGTCAAATGGCTCCATTTCAAATGCTCCCATCGGACCATTCCACACCAATGTTTTTGAGGCAGTAAGAACAGCCTTTAGAGCATCGACTGTCGCTGGACCAGCGTCCAAGATCATCTCACCATCTGAAACAGCGTCTGCCGGTTTTGTTGAATTTTCAGCATGGGCTTTGAACTCGCGAGCAACAACAACATCGGTTGGCAAGTGAACTGCACATCCGGATTTTGCAGCGTTCGCCAGAATTTTCAACGCTGTATCTTTCAGATCTTTTTCACAAAGACTGGCACCAACGCTGTACCCTTGCGCATACAAAAACGTGTTAGCCATGCCACCACCGATGATCAGATGATCCACCTGTTCCACCAAATGTTCCAGCACGGCTAGCTTGGATGATACTTTGGCGCCGCCCACAACTGCCGCCACGGGATGTTCTGGCGCTCCGAGCGCGCGGTCTAGCGCCTCCAGTTCTGCACCCATTGTCTCGCCAGCAGCAGAAGGTAGTAACTTAGCAATGGCCTCAGTAGAAGCGTGCGCCCTGTGCGCCGCAGAGAAAGCATCGTTGATGTATACGTCCCCGAGTGCCGCAAACCGCGCCGCCAGTTCAGGATCATTCTTTTCCTCGCCCGCAAAGAAGCGCGTGTTTTCTATCACCACCACCGGGTTATCAGGCAAATCATCGCCTAATTCAGCGAACCCAACACTGCGACCCAGTACGTCAGCGAGCGCACCAACGATCGGGTGGAGTGACATTTCAGGCACAATAGTGCCCTTTGGCCTGCCAAAGTGCGCCAGCAATACCGAACGACCACCGGCAGCAGCAATTGCATCCACTGTCGGCTTAACGGCCTGCAGGCGCGTGTCATCGGTTACCACGCCGTCTGCCATCGGCACATTAAGGTCCACACGCACAACCGCAATTTTACCGGTTAAATCACCAAGGTCTGAAATTCGTTTGAAAGCCATTCTTCATATCCTGAAAAAGAAAAGGCGGCCTCAAAGGACCGCCTTGATTGTTCATTGTCATTCGCGCGGCGTTAACCCAGTTTCGCCATGGCAACGGCTGTATCTGACATCCGGTTAGAGAAACCCCACTCGTTATCATACCACGTAAGAATACGAACAAATTTACCTTCAACCACCTTGGTCTGGCTGCTGTCGAAAGTTGAACTGTTGGCGTTGTGATTGAAATCAATCGAAACCGCTGGCGTGTCTTCGTAACCAAGGATACCTTTCAGCGGACCGTTCGCTGCCGCTTCAATCGCACTGTTAATTTCATCTTCAGTTGTATCGCGGCTCGCATCAAACTTCAGATCAACCAAAGACACATTCGGTGTTGGCACACGGATCGCAGAGCCGTGCAGCTTGCCGTCAAGCTCAGGCAAAACAAGGCCCACAGCCTTGGCTGCACCAGTAGAAGTAGGAATCATGCTCATAGCAGCCGCACGCGCACGGCGTGGGTCACTATGCAGCGTATCCAGAACTGGCTGATCGCCCGTATAGGCATGAATTGTGGTCATGTAACCGCGCTCGATACCGATAAGGTCATTAAGAACCTTGGCGACAGGCGACAGGCAGTTAGTTGTACAAGACGCGTTTGAAACAATCACATCGTCCGCAGTGAGGTCATCGCTGTTCACGCCGTAAACAACCGTGCGGTCAGCGCCCGCGCCCGGCGCTGAAATCAACACCTTCTTGGCCCCTGCGGTTAGGTGCATTGAAGCTTTCTCGCGCGCGGTGAAAATGCCAGTGCACTCCATCGCTACATCAACGTTTTCTTGCGCCCAGGGAAGCTCTTCCGGGTTACGAATTGCGGTAACGCGAATACGGTCACCGTTAACAACAATATGATCTCCGTCAATGCTTACATCTGCACCAAACGGCCCGTGCACGCTGTCACGCTTCAAGAGATAGGCATTCATTTCAACGTCGCCGAGGTCATTTATCGCGACTACACGAATATCATCGCGACCGCTTTCATAAATTGCGCGCAAAACATTACGGCCAATACGGCCAAAACCATTGATCGAAACTCTTACAGTCATTGAGGGGCTCCTCTTCGAAGAAATTAAAATGTTATCTCAAATATTTTCTAAAGCTTGGCTTTCACTGCAGCAATAAGTGCATCAGACGTTATGCCAAAATGCTCATAAAGGTCAGGGCTTGGTGCAGACGCGCCGAAGCTGTCCAGTCCGATATTGATTCCGTTTAAGCCAGTATAGCGTTGCCAGCCAAATGTGGCGGCAGCCTCAATAGATGCCGTTAACACACCATCAGGTAACACCGCCTTTTTGTAGTCCGCGTCCTGAGCATCAAACAGTTCTGTACACGGCATGGAAACTACGCGCGTCGGGATGCCCGCAGCTTCCAGCTCTTCGCGCGCGGCGGCCGCAATTTCAACTTCCGATCCTGTACCAATAAGAACAGCTTTCGGTGTACCACCAGATGCTTCATGCAGGATGTAACCACCTTTGGCGCACAGGTTTTCATCGGTGTTAGTCAAGCGTTGCTGTTTAAGCCCCTGCCTTGTCAGTGAATGAACACTCGGCGTTCCCGTCGACTGCAAAGAGAGCGCCCAACATTCAGCCGTTTCAACCGCATCACAAGGGCGGAAAACATTCAGGTTTGGCATCGCCCTTAGGCTGGCCAAATGTTCAACCGGCTGGTGCGTCGGGCCATCTTCACCGAGGCCTATGCTGTCGTGGGTCATAACATAGATGGCGCGCTGCCCCATCAAGGCTGCAAGACGGATTGCAGGCCGGGCGTAATCAGTAAATACCAAAAACGTCCCACCGTACGGAATATGCTGTCCGTATAGCGCCAGGCCATTCATCGCTGCGCACATTTCAAACTCGCGGATGCCGTAATAAACATAACGCCCAGAGAAATCGTTAGCGGAGATTGGTGCAGTTTGGCTGGTTTTGGTCAAGTTTGATCCCGTCAGGTCTGCCGACCCACCGATGGTTTCAGGAACCACATCATTAATAACTTCCAGCGCCATTTGACTGGCTTTACGTGTGGCTACTTTAACTGGCTCAGCTACCAATTTGGCTTTATAGTCATTGATGGCGTCGTCGAAGCTTTTGGGTAAGTCTTTTTCCTGACGCCGCCCGAAATCGGCTCGCACAAATTCATCCAGTTTGTCGAATTCTTTATGCCAAGCTGCTGAAGACGAAGCGCCTGCTGCACCTACACTGCGCCATGCTTCCAATACATCGTCAGGAATTTCAAATGGCGTTGCTTGCCAGTTTAAAAGTTCACGTGCGCCAGCAATTTCGTCGTCGCCCAACGGCGCGCCGTGGGTTGCTGATGTGCCTTGTTTGGTTGGGGCGCCGTAACCAATTGTGGTGCGACACGCTATCAACGATGGTTGGTCGCTGGACTGCGCCTCCCTGATAGCGGCTTCAATGGCTTCCGGGTCGTGACCGTCTACTGCCTGAACATGCCAGCCTGCCGCTTCGAACCGGCCATGCATATCTTCACTGGTCGACAAGTCGGTCCCGCCATCAATAGAAATTGAATTATCGTCCCAAAGCACAATCATCTTGGAAAGCTGTAAATGCCCGGCCAGCGAGATTGCTTCCTGGCTGACGCCTTCCATCAAACAACCGTCTCCTGCCACAACATACGTAAAGTGGTCGGTGATCTCGTCGCCGTATTCAGCGTTGGAAAGCCGTTCACCCAGCGCCATACCAACCGATGTGGCCAGACCCTGACCAAGCGGTCCAGTAGTTACTTCAATGCCGGGGCACTCTCCGTATTCCGGGTGGCCCGCCGTTGGACTGTGAAGCTGCCGAAAATTTTTGATGTCTTCTATAGTTGGCTTTTCATAGCCGGTTAAATAAAGCAGCGAGTACAAAAGCATCGAGCCATGACCCGCCGACAATACAAAACGATCTCGATTGGGCCATTCCGGCCACTGAGGGTCAAACCGCATAAATTTCGAATATAACACCGTGGCGACATCTGCCATTCCCATCGGCATGCCCGGATGGCCGGAGTTGGCTTTCTGAATTGCATCCATCGAAAGTGCGCGGATCGCATTAGCCATGTTATTGTGAGTTTCAGTATCAGAAGAAAAATTGGCGTCGTTCATATTAATCAACTTTGCTCATTGGGGCATAAGAAACTGGTCTTGAAATAAGTGCAGGCAAAATGGCTGGGAACGGGCCTCTAGTCAACCATTGAACCGGCAATAAGCAACAATTGTCATGATTTTCTCAACTCACGGAAGACTGGATGATTGACCTTGATCTACCAAACGCCTTATCTTCAACAATAATCTAAATTTCGAGGCTAAACTCAGCGTAGTTGCGCCGAGTAACATTAGCATTGTTTATCCGGGGAACGGCGATGGCCAACATGCAGGAAAAAAACGCCCTTGAAGCCGCGAGAGCGCGACTCGAGCAAGCGCTCTCCAAATTAACGCAAAATGTTGCATCATCTCGTGCATCACATGAAACGGCATTATCTGAAAATGCCTCAGCGTCAGCCGAGCAAGCAGCACAAATTGATCGCATTCAGTCTCTGGAACAGGAAAATTTGCGCTTACACGAACAAGTTGCGGCAGCCTCTTTGCAGCAACCCGAGGCCAGTAACGACGGTAATATCGACAAGGTCGAGGCTGAAAAAACCGCGCTACAGCAAAATTATGATCTTCTAAAGCGGCAGTATACCAGCTTGCAGGATGAATTTGAGGGACTGCAAGACCGAATGGGCAGCGAAAATTCCGGTGGCGCAGACCAAGATGATACACCGTCCAACGATGAAACTGATTCACTGCGCCGACAAATTGGCTCGCTTATGCGGGAACGAGACGAAATGCGCGATGAGCTGGACGCAGTGATCGCTGAGCTTGAAGGCTTTTTAACCGATAATAAAGCGGCAGCAGGAGGAACACACTGATGGCTCAGGTTAACGTAACCGTTGCAGGTAAATCATATCCGCTGGCATGTGCAGAAGGAGAAGAAGACCGACTGCACAAACTGGCCGCCTATATTGATAGCAAGACATCTGACCTAACAGGCAAGCTTGGTCATGTGGCAGAGTCGCGCCTGATTTTGATGGCTGCGGTACTGATTGCAGACGAGCTGCACGACACGCTGGAAGGCAAAGGGCACGATGGTTTGATGGCCGGCATGTCTGATGAGGATGTTTCCACAGTGCTGAATGATGTGGCCAATGAAGTAGAAGCTATTGCAGATCAGCTCGTAAAGGCCTAAATACAGCGCGCGGGTACTGCGCTGTGCGCACGATATGAAGTAATCCCCGGGGCTATAATTCTTCCTAGGGAGCTGTCCCTGATTTGAACCCTGGTTCTCATCATCACGGCGCCCACCTGATTTATCAGGCATCGGAGGATACAAACGTCAACGCGGCAGAGGTGGTCCCGCACCCTTCTCTACCCAGCTTTTGAAACACTTGTTGGTCACCAAGACTATGGCACACCCAAAAATATCAATTCGAGCTAACGCCAAACGCATGCGAGCTGGTGCAGCACAAATGCTGGGCATTAAAGCGGCCGAAGATGCAGCGAGCCATGGCATGCGTCTTCTCGAACGCCTGGACACTTCAAATGTTATCGGTGGTTACTGGCCAATCCGCGATGAACTGGACCCACGCTTTTTAATGCAAAAATTGGAACTTTGTGGCTTCCCCCTGGCGCTACCCGAGGTGGTTACAAAAGATGAAGCGCTGCAATTTAGACGCTGGGGTTTGGGCGACGAGCTGTTGCCTGGCTTATTTGGCACACAACAACCATGCTCAGAGGCACCCATAGTTGTTCCAGATGTGTTAATTATTCCGCTTCTGGCATTTGATGCTGACTGTTACAGGCTCGGTTACGGCGCTGGTCACTATGACCGGACGCTGGCAGCCCACCCGCACATAAAGGCTTTTGGCTTTGCTTACGGCGCTCAATTTGTGGAAGATGTAGCAAAAGAGGCTCATGATTGGCCGTTGCAGGCAGTGATTACGGAAACCGGCACGGTTTTACCGCGGGTTAGATGACGGCAATTATGCCGCCAAAAAGATAGAAAGAACGACATGCGTTTATTGTTTTTGGGCGACTTAATGGGCCGATCAGGCCGCGATGCGGTTATTAATGCCCTGCCTGATCTTCGAGCAAAGCTGAAGCTGGATTTCGTCGTCGTAAATGCGGAAAACGCTGCGTCAGGTTTTGGGACAACTGGCAAAATAGCTGGACAAGTTATCCAGGCAGGCGCCGATGTATTGTCTGGCGGCAATCATACCTTTGATCAAAAGGATATTCTGTCGGTCATTGACAATGACAACCGTATCCTGCGCCCAATCAATTACCCAGAACCAACACCGGGCCGTGGTTACGCCATTTACGACGCACCGCGCGGCAAGAAGGTAATGGTGATTAACGCCATGGGCCGCGTGTTTATGAACGAGATGGACTGTCCCTTCAAAGCCGTGGATGCAGCCCTGAAAAAATACCGCCTCGGGGTTGCTGTGCATGCTGTGATTGTCGATTTCCACGCAGAAGCCACGTCTGAAAAAATGGCGATGGGGCATTTCCTGGACGGTCGAGCTAGCCTGGTTGTGGGCACCCACAGCCATGTGCCAACGGCAGACGCGCAAATATTACCCGGCGGTACCGCATACCAAACAGATGCCGGCATGTGCGGCGACTACAATAGTGTGATTGGCATGGACAAAGCCGAGCCCATCAGCCGCTTTCTGACCAAAATGAACCGCGAACGCTTTAGCCCCGCCAACGGCGAAGCAACCGTTTGCGGCACTTACATTGAAACCGATGACCGAACCGGCCTCGCAACCCGGATAGAACCCGTTCGTATTGGTCCAAGGCTACACCAACACATCCCAGACTTGTGAAGACGTAACTAAAAGGTCACCAAAATACTATTGCCATCTTTGTTATCTTCACCATTTTTTTGGGGTGCTTTTTTCTCATCTTTCGTTGTAGCTGGTGTCGTTTTTTCCTTAATAAACTCTTCCACTGCAACTGAGCCTTCACCCACCCTGCGCTGTTCGCGCTCTCTAATACCTTGAACCAGTGCTCTGATTTGTGGTGAGACTTTGCCATTGTTTCGGCCGCTGAACGCGCCGCTAAAGAAAATACTATCGATCGATGCCCCGGCTGTAACACCTGCGTTAGTAGGCGTGGTGATGAAAAAGCCAAGGGAGGCAGGACTAGTGTTAAAACTGCCGCCAGTATAGGGGCTACCATTTGCCATATCCGCGATTCCCCAATCGTAATTATTGGCCTTAATCAGTTCACTTTTCTCAATAAGTCTTCGCGTCGCATCGTTGGCATATTTTTCGAGATGTTGCTTAACATCATCGCTAAAATTAGGAAAATACCGCGCACCCAACTCATAATGCTCCGATGCTCTGCCGGTGCCGGACCAGATGCGAAATCCGCGCAAGCTATTTACAAATCGGCGCGCATTTAATTGTAGCGACTTGTAAACATTAGCACCGGTAAAAGCATTTTTCCTGATGTTTGGTCCTCCGATCGTACCCATAAAAAACCCGTAAAGAACAACCGGATTGTCCCAGTTGGAGATAACATGATTTTCAATGTCTTGAATCGATATTGGAACACCACCAATTGACATGGTTTTTTCGTCCCAGACACTTCGAGCCCCGATCTTCAATTTCTTGATTTTTTTAAGTGGATAGGCATTAGCGATCTCTAGCATGACGGCTACATTGTGAAGATTTAACCAATATGCCAGTTGCTCATTTTTCGTGAATTTCTCCAGAGGGACCTGGTCATTTACCGCTTCGAGGTCTTGTCGAATAGCAAGCAATGTATCGCGATGAATCTGTTTGAACTTATTGAAACTGACACGGTTGGCTTCAAATGCAGAGGGCCTGTAATTTCCATGCCTTATCTTTGTTTGTGTATTACGAAACGCCTTCCTTGCTGCAGGGTGTCGGTCGGAAGGACCAACATCAAGCACCGCAGACTGAAGAATAAAATTTAAATCTTCATAATCAATCACATATTCACTGGCCTTGCTGAAAGAGGTGGGCAAACCGCCATCGCCCGCAAAACTGGCAGAGTTCAGACCCACCCCAAATACCACCGACATAAGTACACTTACAAATGCTACTCTATTCATATCCTAGCACCTCTACTTGTGGCTGCTAATATCTACACCCCAATTCCAAACCTCAAACTGGTTGCTCATGAGCATAATGAGTCAAAAAGCCCGAAATTTTTCAATTTCAGGCATTATCAGGGACGAATTATGTTCTTTATGTTACGAAAGCTGTGAAAATGAATGTAATAAAGTTATAAAAACCGACCCACGACATCTTTGTAGGAACGACTCACTTTTAATTCCATGCCGCAGCTAAGGGTCAAAAAACATTCACCGTTGGAATGCGGCCTCACTTCTTTGACCTTGTCTAAATTGACAATGGTGGATCGATGCACCCGTTGGAAAATTTTGGGGTCTAGGCGCTTTTCCATGGTTTTCATCGTCTCGCGCAAAATGTGGGTTTTTTCACCCACATGAATGCACATATAGTCGCCGGCCGCGTCAATATAGTCCACGTCGGAAATGTCGACAATGGTAATATGGCCGCGATCTTTAATCCGTAAATGCGGTTCATAGCGGGCTTCGCGCATCTCGGTGGGTTGCTCCAACAAGGCAGTAAGCGCCTCTTTTGGCGGGGTGTCCATATTTTCCAGCAACTCAACAAGCCTGGAATTTTGCTCAATGGCAACACGTTGGCTTATGGCATCACGCACGCGAACGATTGCTTCAGCAAGGCGCTCTTCCTCTACGGGCTTAAGCAAATAGTCCAGTGCGTGGGCTTCAAACGCTTCCAGTGCATACTGATCGTAAGCGGTAACGAACACCACAAGTGGAATTTCAGCTTCGCCCACCAGAGACCGAATGACTGAGAAACCGTCAAATCCGGGCATTTGAATATCCAAAAAGACAAGATCAGGTTTCATTTCCTTGATGGTCTTAACGGCTTCACGTCCGTTGGAGCAAGTGCCAACAATTTCAACATCGCTAAATGCTTCCAGTCTAATTGCCAGACCGCGCACCGCAAGCGGTTCATCATCTACAAGAAGGGTGCGAATTTTGCTCATTGTCTGTCCTTTGTATCGACTATTTTTATAGTTACTATTTTTGCGGCCCTGGCAAATGATTGGCTGTTGTTTTTGTTTCTGCCCTTTCACACGGCATTTCAATTGTAACACCAAAACCAGTTGGCTCCAGATTATCCAATCTAAACTTGTGGTCTTCCGCATAGATTTGCGACAGGCGCTCCCGTGTATTGGCAATACCAACACCTGAACCAGATTGACTGACAAGATGGTGAATGTCTTCCACGCCCGGGCCAGAGTCTTTAAGGGCCAATTTGAGGCGGGAACCTTCCACTTTAGCGCAAACAGTTATGGTGCCGCCGTCAATAGCGGGGGCAACCGCATATTTAATTGCATTTTCAATGAGCGGCTGCAAAATCAGGCTGGGCACCAGCGCTGCTTTTGCCTTCTCATCAATATCAAATTCGACCGTGAGCCTGTCCTGAAAGCGCACTTTCTCTATATCCAGATAAAGGCCCAATGCATACAGCTCCTTGTCCAGGCTGATGCGCTGGGTCGGCTGGTTTACCAGCGTATAGCGCAAGAAGCTGGACAGTTTGGTCAGCATTTTGTTGGCGTCTTCTTCAGACTTATCCAATACCAGCGTGGAAATGGCATTGAGGGTGTTGAACAGAAAATGCGGATTTAGCTGATAACGCAGCATTTTGAGCTGGGCCTGGTGCGCCATGGCGGTTGCTTTAAGAACCTGCGCTTTCTGGTCTTGCAGGCCAGTATAAAAGTGATAGCCAAAATAAATAGCCGACCAGGCAAACAATACGGTCGCTTCAAACATGGCATTGCCAAAAAATTGAAGCCCTACAGCCCGGGGAGTGCCCGGCAGAAGAACCGGCGCCAGTGAAACCTCAAGTGACGAGAACAACAGGCCAAAAGCAGCGCACAAAAAAACGACCATTATTAACAGCAACGGTGGCGGTTTATCACGAATGATCCGGTAAACATGCCTCAGAACAATCGTCATAGACACCCCAATGAAGGCTGCCGCCAAAATTAACACCAGATAATAGGGAAAAGGCTGTTGAGTAGTTATGCCCTGAAACGTCCGCACAAGAAAATAGCCTGTCCAGCCAAAGAACTGAAAGGACCAGAAGGTTGCTTCTTTAGTGCCAAATAATCGGTTTAATGCAGACATTTCTTTTGCATTAGTCTCATCAGCTGGTCCGGACCAGCCCGCACCAAATGCTTGCCCCCGAACAATGTTTGTCTTGTTATGTTCGGAGGCATTATGAAGCTGATCAGCGTCTGAGCCAAGGGGGTTTGTTTTATTACTGCTCATTATATCTATTGCACAAAGATCACGAACCAACGTTTCGCCGCATCAATTGCGACTTTAACGACTGGTCTCCAACCCTTCAAACTGAACAGATTGACCCGGTCTCAGCCGTTCTCCGCCGCGAATAACAACCCGGTCTCCGTTTTCTATACCGCCCAAAATCGCAACCCGAGCCCCGCTGGCGGCACCGGTACGCACAAGCAGTCTTTCGGCAGTGTTGTCGCTTTTAATTCTGAAAACATATGTACCCTCACTACGAAGCACTAATGCATCACGCGGTACTGCAACCACTTCGGCCGGAGCACTGGACGGCACCCCAATTTGCAGAGCGGTACCAACCACATAAGCAGCACCGTCCGGGACTTTCACCCGAATTTCCATGGTGCGACTAACACTGTCACCCACCGGCACCAGCGCACGAATGGAGCTGTCAAATGTGTCGGCGTCTTTACGCAAGAGTACAGATTGTCCGTCTTTCAATACTCCCGCCAAACTGACAGGCGCCTGCGCTCTGATCTCGAGGTTTTCGGTGTCCACAAGCCGCACTATCTGCCGACCGGGAACTGAATATTCCCCCGCTTGCGCCAGCCTTTCAACAACCCTTCCGGGAAAGGGGGCTCGTACTTTTGTGCGCCCTAAATCTATTTCAGACTGTTCAAGGGCAAATCTGGCCTGCGCCAATTCCTGTTCGGTCATCAAAAGCGTGCTTTCGGCCTCTTCAACGCGACTGGTAGGAATATTGTTGGTTTCAGCAAGGTCCCTCAATCGCGCCAAGTCAGACGTTAAATATTTAATTCGCGCTTCCAGCCTCAGAATTTGCGACTGATTACGGTTCACTGCTAGGCGGTGGTTGCGGTTGTCAATTTCCGCAATCACATCGCCTTTCCTAACCAATGTTCCCTCTGTCGTAACCCACGTAACCTGGCCGGTAATCTGCGATGAAACGCGGCTGTCATTCACACTGACAACAGTGCCCGGCATATAAACCTGCGGCGCCATGAGTTCAGCACTCGCTTGGGCCACCTCGACGCGTGCTGGGGGCGGCGCTTGCTGGGCGGCGGCACCCGACCCCAAAGTACCAAAGGCTATTGCTGCGGCAAGCACACAGCTTACGCCGTTTGTTCGCTTCCTTTTTGCAAAGCTATTAAATCCAATCATCGTTCATTCCTCGCTTAATTATATTGTTTTTAATTTTCTTATTCTGCCGGATGCAAAACTTGTTTGTTTTTGCGGGTGAAAACCCGGCTAATCGCGCCGTCTTCATCAAGACGTAGCAAAGCAGGCAACATCACCAATGTGAACAGGGTCGACACGCACATGCCCCCGACAATTGTCGTCGCCATGCCGCGGTAAATATCACTGCCTGCGCCGGGAAACAGTACAAGCGGGAGCATGCCCATTATACTGGTGAGCGTACTCATGAAAATTGGCCGCAGCCTAAGCGCAAGTGCACGTTCAACAGCTTGTTGGCGGCTAAGCCCGTCTTCCTCTCCTGACCGGGTCTGCGCAACCAGAAGGATCGCGTTGTTAACCACCAGCCCTAGCAAAATGATGAAACCGATCATGGTCAGCAGGTCCAGCGGCGTAAAGGCGAAGACATTGAGCAAATTAAGCGCTAGCACACCACCAACTGTTGCCAATGGAATAGTAATCACCACGAACAATGCGTCTTTTGTGGATCGGAATAATCCGGCCAAAATCATAAAGAGAAGTCCAAGCGCCAAGACAAAGTTCATCGACAAAGACGACACAGCCCGATCCAGCGCATCGGCGCTACCGCCATAAGAAATACTGGCATCACTTGGCAACAGGGGTTTGATCTTTGGCTCAACCTGCTCTTTCAGGATATTGACCATATCATCAAGCGCCATGTCATCTGGCTGGCTGATATTGAAAGTAACGGTTCGCTTGCGGTCTACCCGTTGCACGAAAGTGGGGCCAACACTCCGTTCAAACGCAACCAGATCACCCAGTGCCACGGTACCACCAAGCGGCGTTGCCACTGGGACACCACTTAACAACTCGGGATCAGACCACTCCTGCGAACGCAGAACCATATCGACCCGTCGTTCGCCGTCAAAATGCTCACCGAGCCAAAGCCCGTCGCCCAAAGCACGAACGATGCGCGCAATGTCCCCGCGGGTAAATCCAACTTCAGCCAATCGCCTGTCGTTAGGAATGATTTTCAACTCGGGTGCAATCACATTCGGGTCCGGGTTAGGCTGCGCCCTAGCCCCAGGTAGTGCTTCCGAAATAAAGCCCATGGTTTGCCGCGTTACTTCTTTCAAACCATCCAGATCGCGTGAATGTACGTTTAACTGAACAGAACCCGCCCCGCCAAAGCCACCGAAAAGATTTCCTTGCTGGGCGAAGGCAAACACATCCGGAAAGCCTGCCAGAATTTCTTCATTGACCACCTTCTCCAGCTCTTTAACGCGTCCCTGATCCTCTGCGCGCACACCAATGCTGCCACCTTGACCATTTGGGAAACTGATGAAGTAGTAGTTCTTCAGCTTCGGTTCCTTTTCGCCAGTAAGATAGGGTTCAAGGCGGTCAACGATAACGGAGGCAATTTCACGGTCCACGGTATCTAGGTTTGCGCCAGAGGGGAACATCATAAAGGCATCCACTGCGTCACGCTTTACTGGCGGCAGATAATTGAGATTGGGCAGCATGAACCAACTCAGGCTAAGAGCCGTAGTTATCAAACCACCTATCACCGCATAACGTCGCATCGGCGTACCGGTCAAGGTCATCAGCCGGCCCGCTGTTTTTCTAGCCCGCGCTCCAGCGCCTTCATTTGCTGGCAACCGTTTCAGCCAATGCTCCGCAGCAACGGGCAAAACGGTGACGGCAACAACAAGCGAGATGGCAACACCAACAGCAATGGTAATGGCCAAGTCTGCAAACAATTGCCCTTCTGCATCCTTAAGGAATAATATTGGAACGAAAATCGCGACAGTGGTTATGGTTGATGCCAACAAGGCGCCCCATACCTGCTGAGCACCGACAAGGGAAGCGACTGAAGCCTTCTCGCCGCGCTCTCTTAACCGCACAATATTCTCAAGTACAACGATGGCGGCATCAAGCACCATACCCGTTGCGAACGCCATGCCCGCAAGTGAAATTACATTCACGGACCGACCAAACAGCGCCAGCATGACAACAGTTGTGAGCAAGCAAATTGGAATGGTAAGCGCGATTAAAATAGTTGCCCTGATCTGACGCAGGAACCACCATAGAACACCGATCGCGAGTATAACCCCTATCAGCAAATTAGTTGTCAAAAGGCTGATGGCTCTTTTGATAAAGATTGAGGGATCAAATGATTTTTCAATGGCAATCCCCTGTTCAGCCAGAATACCCGCGTTCATTTCGTCAACAACCGCCGTCAACCGATCAATGGTTGCCAGAACATTTGCACCTGAAGTTTTGATGATGGGCATGCCAACGGCTGGGTTGCCGTTTTGATACACAACTTGCTGAGCATCAGGTGGCCCCATCGAAATTGTGGCAATATCTCCGAGTGTTACGGGGCTACCCTCACGCCACTGAAGGATGAGTGAGCGAAGCTCTTCTGGTTCATACCTGCCCTGGAAATTAAGCAAATAACGTCGACGCCCTACGTCCATATATCCACCGGAACTGTCGACTGTGCGCCCTACTCGCTGGGCAATATTATTTAGGTTCACACCGAGTTCAGCGGCACGAATTGGGTCAAATTCGATCAGAAGCTGTTCGCCGGTAGCAGCGTTGATTTGAACGTCCGCAACTCCTTCTACGGCCTCCAGTCTGGGTACAACATTGTCTTCGATGAATGCCGCATATTCTTCTGGAGCTAAAGCACTATTTTCGCGGAACTGCGTGAATAAATAGATCAGCGTTTCGCCTTGGGGGTTTCCGCCGTTCATAACGATTTGTGGTCGATCAGCGTCGGCGGGAAGGGGCGGCAAGCGGTTCAGCCGGCTAATCACTTCAAGAAGAGTACGATCCATATCGGCCTCTAAGGCAAACTCCATTGATACCCAGCCAAAACTCGGGTTCGAGAAAGTGCGCATTTCCTCCAACCCCGGCATGCCTTGCATCACCTCTTCTATCGGTTCAACAATTTCAGACTCTATTTCGGTTGGACTGGCCGCACGCCAGAATGTTTGAACTGCCAATTGCGGCCTTTCAATCGCGGGAAACAACTGAACCGGTAAACGCGTGAGCATCACTATACCCAGGACCAGCGCCATCGCTGCCACTACAATAACTGCTGCCGGATTTTTCAGGCTTTTTTCAGTTAGTTTCATTGAACCCATTCCTCACTGTTCGTAACTATGTAACGAAATGCGGTATGAGCCTTTACTTGAGCGCAGCAAACTTCAATGCGGTAAAAGGTGGGAGGATTGCGACAGAGCGCAATAATTTGATGGTTAAATTTATCACTATATAACAATAGTTTATATCAAATTACCTCAAGCTAAACCATTGGATAGAAATGGTATTTAGGCCGGTAATCGGTGAGGTGAAAATTCGACTATTCGACAGAATCCGACTTGGGCTTTTGCTGATATTCCTCAAAACTTCCAAGACTACAGCTACCCCAGCTTCGGCCAAAACTATCTAAAATAGTAATGATTTGAGCCCGGCACAAAGAACCAAAGGAATTGGCATAAGCAAATCTTTCTTCGCGCAGCAACCCACGACATTCGATAGGCAACTGATTCATATATCCTTTGCGTCCGATCGACTCGAAAAAGATAGTCTTATCGCTCAGAATGATTGACTGGCGCAGGCTACGCATCGGAACACAATGCTTTACTTCGCCAGTCGCTTCGTATTTTTCCATAATACGTTTGCGTCTTTTTTCAGCGCGCACAGCCAGCCTGCCCTTTGGCTTAACCTCTTCTGATTCTTCTTTTGCCGGATCGCTTTCCGCATCTTTTTCCTGAGCAAATGCTGTCGGAAACGAAAAAGCCGCCGCTAGAAAAAATACTGATAAAAGTCGCAATTTGGTCACATCAATTCCTGTGCTAACTGTCCATGTTGTATGGTTTAACCCAGATTTTATGAACGAAAGCTGAACGCTTTGGCTGGCGTCATTTCTCCGCACACCTAACGTAAATAAACTACAGCGATTCTATTTCTTTCTGCATCAGTGCGCGCAGATAAGCACCCAAATTTGCCAACGCAATCTGCTCTGCCTTACCCATTTTGGTCAGGGTGTCGTCAAACGCCAAGCCGTGCACTTGCGCGATTTGCAACAAATAGGCAACGAAAGCATCGGCCCGAGCCCTGATCAACCATAGGAAAGCGCCTTGCGGCAAAGCCCTCTTTGCACATTCGTCGCGAAATGCTTGCACTAGGTGAGGCAGCAAATTATCGCCGATGCGCCTTAGACCAATGCAGAACGCCTCAAACGGCGGAACCGGGTCGCCCTCATCGTCCCCGGTATCCTGCTGGCACGACGCGACGCGCTCAAGCTCACGTACCATTATGTCCAGTTCACAGTCCAAATTCTGAGCCAGTTCATCACTGACTTTTTGCTCAGCCGGTGAAAGAATGGTGCGCCCAGAAGTTTCCATGCCATGCAGACTGGCACTTATGAAATCTATAATCGTAGCCTGTTCGGGCATCCAATCTCCCAAGGGAGCACTTTGCAAAACTCCCAATTTCCGCCAATATCTATACAGTTAGAATAGCATTGCGCCAAGTTTTCAGTCCAAAATGGGAAAACATGCGTAGACTAAGACAGAAAAGTTTAATCCAATAATTACGGGGCAAAAATCAATGTTGGATCTTTATCTCTATGCCGCGACTGTTTTAAGCGGTGTCTTATTATCGCTTTGGATCATCAGTATCCTTATTGGCCGTGTCAGCTTTATCGATGCCTTTTGGGGTGTTGGTTTTGTCGTTGTTGCTTGGGCGGCTGCGTCGCAGCTTGTTGAAATTGGTCCAATGCAAACGGTTGTGCTGGTTCTGGTCACATTATGGGGGCTAAGGCTCGGGTTGTATTTATTGCGGCGGTTCCTGCGCGACGGCGAAGACAGTCGCTACGTGCGCATGACCAAGGGCAAGGAAGGTGTGTCTCGCCATATTTTCACGCTTTGGTTTGTATTTGGTCTTCAAGGTGCCTTGATGCTGATCATCAGCGCACCGCTGGTATCGGCAATGGCGCAACCCTCGGCGCAACTTGATCTATTTGCATACGCGGGCATTGCATTGTGGGTAGTTGGTGCCTTCTTTGAGTGGATCGGCGATCTGCAGTTATCCCGCTTCAAGGCAGACCCAAATAGTGAAGGAAAGGTGCTCGACACTGGCCTGTGGGCATGGACGCGACACCCAAATTATTTTGGAGACACCTGCGTGTGGTGGGGCATCTGGTTGGTTGGTCACGACCTGACAGTTATTTTTGCACCAGCCGTGATGACCTTCCTATTGATGAAATGGTCTGGCGTACCGCTGTTGGAAAAAGGTCTCAAAAAGCGTCGGCCTGGTTACGAAGACTATATCAAGCGCACCAGCAGCTTTTTCCCGCGCCCACCAAAACAATAACCATAAATTTGTGATAAAAAACGACCCCGAAGCAGGGGTCGTTTTCCTTAATAACGGTCTGGCAAGCTTAATTATAAACCGTGCCTTCACCGGCCTTCTCCATCAGGCTCTTACCCCGATTGGCCTTAAACAACTCAAGGCGCGTGCGCACAGGGCGGCGCGGCCAATAATTATTCTCCAGATCAGCATCCGCAGTTTCCCTATGAGGGTCCAAGGTGATTGACTTGATTTCCTTGTCACTGGTTACCAGCTTAATCACTTGGTTGGGATTACGGCGCCACAGTTGCGCAGGCCAACGGCGAGTCTCTGTTGTGCCATCAGTATATTCAATCTGGACAATCACTGGCATGACAAGACCGCCCTTGTTGGAGAATTCGAGGAAGTAGAAGTTCTCTTTTGTATTGAGTAATTCCTTTTCCCAGTCGGCGAGGCTTTCGACATATTTGGCGTAACGTTCGCGGTCCGCGTCGGTAACTGTGTAGCCATCGTTATTATTATAGAAATCCTGCAATTCAGGGCGTTCGAGAATGCGGCGTCTATTATCTGCGTGGCGCTGCTGGACCATAGTTTTACCCAAGTCCTCGTTGCGTTCGCGTCTATAAGCCGCCTCGGCGTCTGGGTCTTTACTATTCACCGTGCCCCAGGTTACCCGGTCCAATGAGATATCCACATGATCGGTTGAATAGAACCAACCACGCCAGAACCAGTCCAAATCAAACCCCGAAGCATCCTCCATTGTGCGGAAGAAGTCCGACGGATAAGGGCGCTTGAACATCCAACGCTGAGCATATTCTCTGAAGGCATGGTCAAAGGCTTCACGGCCCATGACAGTTTCACGCAGTATATTAAAAGCAACCGACGGCTTACGGTAAGCATTCTGGCCAAACTGGATCAGCGACTGCGGGTCTGTCATCACCGGCATCTGGTTTTTGCTGGTCATGAAAGGAACAATGGTCTCAGGCGAGCCTATATTTCCGGGCCAGCCTTCTTCCCACTCGCGGTGGGCCAAACCTTGCAGATAAGTATTGAACCCTTCATCCATCCAAAACCAATCGCGCTCGGGTGTGTTTACAATCATGGGGAAATAATTGTGTCCCACTTCATGGATAATCACCCCGATCAATCCGTATTTAGTGCCGCGGCTATAGGTGCGTTTGCCGTCTTTATCTTCGGTTGGGCGCGGCGGATTAAAGCTGATCATCGGATATTCCATACCGCTAGTCGCCGAGTTCACCGACTGCGCTACAGGATACGGATAAGGGAAAGTGTATTTTGAATAAACTTCCAGTGTGTGCACAACTGCTTCGGTTGAATATTTATCCCAAAGTGGCATGCCTTCTTCAGGGTAAAACGACATGGCCATAATGGTGCGATCATCGCTTTCCTGATGATAGCCCATGGCATCCCACACAAATTTGCGCGAGCTGGCGAACGCAAAATCGCGTACGTTTTCCGCCTTAAAATTCCATGTTGCTTTTGACTGCGACCGTTCAGCCTGGTTGGCCAATGCTTCATCGCGGGTAACAATCATCACCGGACGGTCTGACGTGCGAGCTTCAGCCAGTCTATCACGCTGGACACGCGTCAGGACTTCTCTGTCATTTTGCAATTCACCGGTTGCCGCGATTATATGATCGTCAGGCACCGTTATTTCTACATCATAGGTGCCAAACTCGGTCTGAAATTCTCCCAGCCCGTAAAATGTGCGGTTATTCCATGCCTTGGCATCGGTATAGCCTGCAACGCGCGGGTACCATTGGCCCAGATTGTAAATCTTGTTGCCGTCCTTCTCGAAATGGTGCCAACCGGACCGTTTGATCGGGATTTTCTGCGATTCAATAATATTGTAAGACCAAGCGATACCAAACTTCAGGGTGTCGCCGGATTTCAAAACCTGAGGAAGGTCTATACGCATCATCGTACCAACAATCGCGTGCGGCAGCGGATCACCACCAGCATCCGTCACGGCAGAAATTTTAAAACCGCCATCGAATTCCTGACGGTACTTCTCGTGCCTAAGCGCCGAAAAGGACATGCGGGTTGTTGAATTAGTCGGCTGAGTTAAATGATCGTCTGAATGTTTGGCGAATCGATTTTGGTCAAGGCGTACCCAGATATAATCGAGGGCATGAGGGGAATTATTTTTATAGGTAATTGTCTCGGAACCAGTGATCGACTGATTGTCATCGTTCAATTCGACTTTAATTTTATAGTCCGTCTGTTGCTGCCAATAGCCAGGGCCTGGTTTGCCAGATGCAATACGCTGATCATTGGGCGTCGCCAAAGCTTCGTCTAACTGACGGAATTTGTCTTCATGATGCGGTTGCTTAGATTGCTTTATCTGCGCAGAAACAGGTGCTGCCAACAAGAACGCCCCCGCAACAACTATCGCAATCATTTTAATTTGATTAAACATATGACGATCCCCTTAAACTGTGCCACCCCGGCACTGTTCGCAGCAACTCTATTGAACCAACGCAATGGACTAAAACAAGAATTCCTATGGTTTTGCTGAAACGTTGCAACGATAGCCTGCGGTTGTTTGTTTGGCAATCACCGGGGAAAAGATAGGCGAATTGACTATTATGCCGTCAAAACGCCGGTTTTATTGCAGTTTTAATTAACTATTTTCCGGTCTTGCTCAACTAAAGTTAATTAGTTTTTAATATTGATTATTAATTGCAAATATGCTCATAATGACCCCATTGGCGGTGCTTCCCTATGTGCCCGCTTTATTACCACCCGTTCCGGTCCTGACAGCGGGGCGGTTCCAGGCAACTTGTTGGCCCGGGTTCCTGGAAACTCTTCTGGCCTTGCAATTGGGTCAGAAGAAAAAGGCCGCGCCTTCCCCAGGCGCGGCCTTGTATGTTTATCCCAAGATTTCTATTTTTATATCAAAAACTTTCCTGCCCCACTCTATTTTTCTTATCGCAACAGATAACCTCGTTTTACATTCATGATAAAATAACTTACCTGTCTCACAATTCGATTTAAGGGCCGCACATTTGTCACTTTCCAAAACACTGACGGACATTGAAAATACGTTGGCCAGAGGCGATGCAAGGGGCGCCTTAAGCAAATGGTTAAACGCTTCCATAGAAATGCGTGTAGTTTTCTTACGAAAGAATTCGTCTAAAACAAGCCAAAAGTCCACAATTCGAATAGTTGCAGATCATCAAATAAAATTGTTTGAGCGCGTTCTTATCGCCTCGGTTGACCTACTAAACCAAAAAGATGTTTGTTCAATTCTGGGAAACAAACGGCACATTTCTAATCTCTATACCATCAGCACATATGGCAGCAGTTTGAAAGCACGAGCCGCCCTTTTGGGGGATAAACCCCTTGGCAGCGACAATATAAACTCCGCCCAAGCAGCATTGCATTTGTTGCTGTGTAGTTACGAAGACTTTGGTGCAGTTGAAGCAAACTTGATTAAAAAACTTCCTGTTGATCTGCGATTGGGCTTTGTATTGGCTTTTATGGGCAATCCATTCACTTACACCTCAAGCCATGAAAAGTGGCGCAGTTGGCTTTTTGATCAACTGGAAATATTGCCAGATACTTTAAACATAATACCCTGGGCTCCGCTCGTCACTGCCGCAGCTATGTCATGCAGTTATGCCTCCACTACGAACAAGCACAAAGTCCGCGCCAAAATTAATAAAATGCTAGCTCACCGTCTCCAGAGGTATCATACGCCGAAATTTGACAATCGGCCCCTAAGAACCAAGCCAAAATTACTGATCGTTGCGGAGCAAATGCAGCCCGGTCATGCTATGTATCGTTGTTATGCACCTTCAATACGAAGTCTACGGTTTAAATTTGATGTGACCATGATGGTCTGTCACGGAAAAGATGACGGCAGACTATCATCGATGGTTGATGTGTTGGAACCAGCCCCAATTGACCAAAATATCGAAACGTATATTGATAGAATAAAACACCACCAACCTGACATTATTTACTATCCTAGCATAGGCATGAGCCTGAACTCACTCGTTGCTGCATCCATCCGAATGGCACCGCTTCAAATTATGACAAACGGACACCCTGCTACATCCATGTCGCCAACAATTGACTATATGATACTTGTGGACGAGGTCTTTGGCGGCGCTGAATTATTCAGCGAAAAAGTCATCTTGAGGTCAAAAGGTGCTCATTACGTAGGGCGCAAGGTAAAATCCCCAATACGCATTAATGTCAGGCAGCGACCGAAGACAATTCGCATTGCGGTGCCCGCCTACTTAAGAAAAGTAAACGCTTATTTTCTTGAAGCTTGTCAAGAAATTGTCTCTCAATCAAAACGAAATGTGCGATTTGTTTTCCTTCCAAACAGGGTTGGCGCCGAACATTGGGAAGCAAAACAAAAACTTGAAACATTGTTGCCGGCAGAAGTGTTGCGCCGCACGGATTACACGACTTACATTCAAAGCCTGAATCAATGCGACATACATCTCAGCACCTTTCCTTTTGGCTCAGCAAATGGAATTGTGGATTCTGCGTTGCTCGGATTGCCCATCGTGAACCTTATTGGAAAGGAGCCTCATTCACGATTAGATGCTAATCTCGTTAATCGTTTTGACCAACCCAGCTGGCTGACAACCGAAACAATTGATGCCTATATTGAAACAGCTTCAAAATTAATCAATGACGACCAAATGAGAGTTTCAATATCACGTAACATTCTCGCATCTGACCCTGCCAACCACTTATTGGTAGACGAAGGCATTGCGTGTCATGATTTTGCAGAATTGTTTTACCTTCTTTATGAGAAGCATAATAAGATTGGCGCAAAGGACCAGAAGGTATGGGACATGAATGAACTTGATGATCTTTGAAACCCTAGTGAAATGAGGCGAAATTGATAGAAAGCAGCAAAAATATACTCTTGTTTGGCGATGGTAGGTTTGCCGAGTTAGCGTGGTATGTCTTAACCTACGACAGCCCTCATGAAGTAGCCGCTTTTATTGTGGACGGTGCCTACTTGAAGCAAAAAAACCTTTTTGAAATTCCTGTTGTGGCCTTCGAAGACTGTGTGAACAAATACTGCCCCGAAGATTTTTCAATGATTGTGCCGTTAGGATATCAAGGGCTCAATAAGCTGAGGCAAAAGAAGTATCTTGAAGCAAAATCAAAAGGGTATAGCTTTATTAGCTATGTATCCTCTCGTGCGAGTACATGGAGCAATGTTTCTATCGGTGAAAATTGCATGATCTATGAAAACGCTACGCTACAGCCCTTTTCCAAAATCGCCAACAATACAATCGTGCGCAGCAGCGTGCATATATCACACCATGTTGAGGTGGAAGAGCATTGCTTTATTTCAGCCGGAACTTGCATCGGCGGCAGTTCGAAAATTGGAGAATCCAGCTTCTTAGGGCTAAGCTCCACAGTCCGCGATAATCTAACAATTGCCAAAAAAACATTTATTGCTGCAGGGTCAGTCGTTGTGAGTGACACAGAGACAAACGGCCTATATCTTGGCGTGCCGGCAAAAAAAACAGCTAAACCCGCAGATGATGCGCTCTAACTGAGAGAGAGATCCGGCAAAGATGAATATACCCATTATAGAGCGGCCACTTATTATCAATATTTGCCCAACTGGGATCGTATCGACAAAAGATCAAAATATTAATATTCCAATCTCTCGTTCCGAGATTGTTGACACAGTGCTGCGAGCTTCCGAACTCGGTGTACAAATGGTGCACCTTCACGCACGCGATGATGCCGGTGAAGCTACTTGCGATGCAGATAAATACACCGCCATCTTCAGTGAAATACGCAAAGATACTATGGGCAAAGACCTTGTCATATGTGTAACAACAAGCGGCCGAAAAACCCCTGATGTACATGATCGAGCTGCGGTATTGGATATAGATGGTGCAGCAAAACCTGACATGGCGAGTTTAACATTGAGCTCATTAAATTTTATGACGCAGGCGAGTGTAAATGCACCTGATACCATCCGAGAATTAGCGCAGCGCATGAAGAAGCGCGGAATTAAGCCCGAATTGGAAGTATTTGATTTAGGGATGCTCAATTTTGCAAAAGTTCTTATTCGGGAAGGCCTAGTGGAGCCGCCGTATTATTTTAACATCCTATTGGGTAACATTGGGTCGGCTCAGGCATCCTTGTCGCATTTATCGGTTTTGGTAAACGATCTTCCAAAGGGGGCCATCTGGTCTGTAGCTGGAATTGGCCGCTTCCAAAAAACCATGAGCACAATCGGTGTTGCCATGGCAAACGGTGTCCGCATTGGCTTGGAAGATAATTTGTGGAAACACTTTGATCCAATTAAAATACCTGCAACCAATATCGAGCTTGTTCAAGGCGTAATAGATAGCGCTGCCGCAGTGGGAAGGCCCCTAATGAATGTGCAAGATGTTCGCACCTTACTCGGTCTCAATTAGCATAACGGACCAGAAGTAAAAAAGGGTCGCTCAGTACATTACTTTGCGACCCTTTATTTTTTGCTGTCAAATCTAGTTCAGGCTTTTATTAATCTCTTCCACCATCTTCTTGGCGTCGGAGAACAACATCATCGTGTTATCGCGGAAGAACAGCTCGTTTTCCACACCGGCATAGCCACTTCCCATCGAGCGCTTGATGAACAGCACTGTCCCTGCCTTCTCAACATCCAAAATTGGCATACCGTATATGGCACTGGATTTATCTGTTTTAGCGGCAGGATTAGTGACATCATTAGCGCCGATAACAAAGGCAACATCTGCTCCCGCGAATTCGCTATTAATATCTTCCAGCTCGAACACTTCGTCGTATGGCACTGCAGCCTCAGCAAGGAGCACATTCATATGCCCCGGCATGCGCCCAGCAACTGGATGAATGGCATAAGCTACGTCAACGCCTTCTTCTTTAAGAATATCAGCCATTTCCTTCAACGCATGCTGGGCTTGTGCAACCGCCATACCATAGCCCGGCACGATGATCACTTTGCCAGCATTCTTCATAATGAACGCGGCATCTTCAGCAGAACCCTGTTTTACAGGGCGGGTTTCCGCGCCCAGTGGTCCCGCAGCCGCGGCATCTTCACCGCCAAAGCCACCAAGGATAACCGAAATGAAACCACGGTTCATGGCCTTACACATAATGTAAGACAGGATTGCACCGCTTGAGCCGACCAGCGCGCCGGTTACGATCAAAGCAGTGTTCTGAAGAGTGAATCCAATGCCAGCCGCTGCCCAGCCGGAATAGCTGTTCAACATAGAAACAACCACGGGCATATCAGCGCCGCCGATCGGAATGATCAACAGGAAGCCGATGATAAAACTGAGGATTGTGACTGCCCAAAAGACGCTGATGCCACCAACCATCGCGCTTTGATCAACCGCAAACCATGCAATACCGCCCACAATAGCAGCTGCTATAGCCAGATTAATCAAATGACGCGCTGGCAACATAATCGGCGCACCAGACATGGTGCCGTTCAGCTTGGCAAAGGCAATAACAGAGCCTGAGAATGTGATGGCGCCAATGGCTATACCCAACGACATTTCGATTTTTGAGGCCATGAACATCTGGCCCGCTGCATCAGCGATACCAAACGAAACCGGATTTAGAAACGCACTGCCAGCAACCAAGACAGCAGCAAGGCCCACAAGACTATGGAACGCCGCCACCAGTTGCGGCATATCGGTCATGGCAATGCGGCGGGCGGTGATGAAACCAATGGCGCCGCCAACAACAATCGCGCCAATAATCCAGTCATAGCTGACAATATCAGGATTCATTACGGTGGTCACAACCGCGATGGTCATACCCAACATACCAAATATATTACCCTGGCGACTGGTTTCGGGGCTGGAAAGCCCGCGCAGGCTCATGATGAAGAAAACAGCAGCAACCATATAGGCGACAGCCGTCATATCGACGAAAAACTGATCCATGACGGCGCTCCCTATTTCTTTTTCTTATACATGGCGAGCATGCGCGCCGTAACGGCAAACCCTCCAAATATATTGATGGCTGCAAGACCAATGGCGATGGCACCCAGTATTTTAGAAATACTCGCGCCTTCGGGCCCAACCGCAATAAGCGCGCCCACGATTATTACGCTTGAGATCGCGTTGGTAACGCTCATCAACGGCGTGTGCAGCGCCGGAGTTACAGACCAAACAACATAATATCCGACGAAAATCGCCATAATAAAAATGCTGAACTGCTGGATAAATGGACTAATCACTAATTCTGTCATTTGTCGCCTCCTGTCAGACGTGGATGAATGATTGCACCGTCCTTGGTGACAAGGCTTTCAGTAACAATCTCGTCTTCAAAGTCTATGGCAAGCGCGCCATCAGATACGTGTGGTGTGATGAAATGCATCAGGTTGCGGGCATAAAGCGCAGATGCGTCCGCCGCCAACCGTGACGGCACATTTCTGTGACCAACTATGGTGACACCGTCAGCGTCAATGGTTTCGCCCGCTTTCGAGAGCGCGCAGTTGCCGCCCATCTCAACTGCCAAATCAACAATTACACTGCCGGGCTTCATGGACTTGACCATCTCTTCAGTAATCAGCACCGGCGCCGGGCGCCCGGGAATAAGCGCTGTAGTGATGGCTATATCTTGTTTGGCCAGCGTCTCGGCGATCAATTTAGCCTGTTTGGCTTTATACTCGTCGCTCATTTCCTTGGCGTAGCCACCTGAAGTTTCAGCATTTGCTGTTTCCTCATCTTCGACCATCACGAACTTACCGCCCAGGCTTTCAACCTGTTCTTTCGTGGAGGGCCGAACGTCCGTGGCGCTAACAACAGCGCCCAGTCGTTTGGCCGTCGCAATGGCCTGCAAGCCTGCTACGCCGACCCCCATAATCATCACTTTGGCCGGGGCAACGGTGCCCGCCGCTGTCATCATCATTGGGAAAGCCCTGCTGTAAGCCTCGGCGGCATCAATCACGGCCTTATAACCCGCCAAATTACTTTGACTGGACAATACGTCCATCGACTGCGCCCGGGTAATGCGCGGTACAAATTCCATCGCAACTGCCATTAAGCTCGCGTCTGCATATGCCTGCAGTCGACCACCGTCAACAAACGGGTTCAGGGTTGCTAGTTGCAAGGCGCCTTTTTTAACCTTGGCTGCATCTTCGCCTTCAAGGCCCTGCACTGAAAATATCACATCAGCATCACCGACAGTCGCCGCTAAGTCAGGGGTAATCTTTGCGCCCGCCGCTTCAAACGCGGCATCTGTAATGGAAGCTGAAACACCTGCGCCCGCCTCGACACACACGTCAAACCCAAGACCAATCAGCTTTTTCACTGTATCCGGGGAAGCTGCTACGCGCTTTTCCGCCTCGCGCCGTTCCCGTATAACTCCAAGTTTCATGAACATTCTCCGTGAAACTGTTAATTCAAAATCGAATAATAGCGGGTTGATTAAGCCTCAGACAAAATTCCTGATCAACATAGTTTTGCAACATTACGCCAAAACTTAACCCCTGCCGCGACAGAAAAGGTAACGCAAATAGGTCCGGGAGCAAATTTCTTTCTTTCTATTACAGAAATAGAGAAAATTTTATCTTTACCATTTTGTTAACCACTGTCCTGAAATGATACATCTAGCGCCCCAAAACCGGCAAAACGTAACGGCATTATCAACAGGCACACAGTATCGTCATGAGTCCAAAAACAGTTTTGATTATTGAAGACGAATTTACCCAAAGCGCTTTGCTTGAAGGCATAGTCAAGCGTGCCGGGCACCAACCGCATATAGCTCATACCGGCGCAGATGGATTGGCTTTTCTCGACAACAACCATGTAGACATTGTGTTGCTGGACCTTGTTATGCCAGGCATGGACGGGATTGAAGTCTTGCAAAAAATTCGGCCGCGCTGGCCCAAACTGCCTGTCATTATGCTCACAGCGCAATCATCAATTAACACAGTTGTCGATGCCATGCGGGCCGGCGCCAACGACTTCATTGTGAAACCCGCCAGTGCGGAGCGCATTCGCTCCGCCATTAATGCCGGACTGGAAACCACGTCTTTTGTCGGTGAAATTGAACCCATGCGAAAGGGCATGACAGCTGCCGGCTTTGCCGGTCTGATCGGCGATAGTCCTGCTATGCACCGTGCAGTTGGATTAGCTGAACGGGCTGCGGGCGCCAGCATTCCAGTCCTTATTGACGGCGAATCAGGCGTCGGAAAAGAGGTGTTTGCACGAGCAATACATGCCGCCAGCGATCGGGCAAACCAGCCATTTGTCGCGGTAAATTGTGGTGCAATTCCTGAAAATCTAGTTGAAAGCATCCTTTTTGGACATGAAAAGGGGGCTTTTACGGGCGCCACCGAAAAGCGCGTCGGTAAATTTGCAGAGGCAAACAGGGGCACTCTGTTTTTGGATGAAGTCGGAGAGCTTCCGACTGATATTCAGGTGAAGTTATTGCGGGCACTGCAGGAAAAAGAAATTGACCCGGTGGGTGGGCGGTCCAGCGTTCCGGTGGATATTCGTGTTATTTCCGCCACCAACCGCAATTTAGCAAATCTGGTGTCTGAAGACGAGTTTCGCGAAGACCTATACTACCGACTTAACGTCTTTCCTATTACGCTACCGCCCCTACGCGAACGCAGAGAAGATATTCCCGCCCTTGTGTCACATTTCTTGAAATTGATCCCTGAAATGGAAGATTTGCCCGACCGAACAATATCCCCGTCGGCATTGCCTGCTTTGGTTGCCTATCATTGGCCCGGCAATATTCGGCAGCTGCAAAATGCCTTATTCCGTGCGGTTATTCTTTCCGATCATGAGCAACTGGAGGCAAGGGATTTTCCCCACCTCAAAGGCAACTACCCGGTTTCAGCAACCACCATAAGCGATTCCGAACATTACACCTCGCCCGCTACCAACATGGACTTGGCCAATTTTTCTACTGGCGTACCTAACGGTGATACCGTAATTAACTTGTTGGCGGCTGGAGGGCATTTTCGCTCGCTTGCCGATATTGAAGCGGAAATTATTCGCCGAACCATAACCCACTATGAAGGCAAAATGGCAGAAGTTGCCAGACGCCTGGGCATTGGTCGGTCAACATTATACCGAAAGCTGGAAGATTATAGCTTGAAGCGGTAGGAGCGAGATTTGATCGGTGTTTTTGATTCTGGGTCTGGCGGCCTGACCATATTGAAAGCACTGACCGAACGCCTCCCGGATCAGGACTTCCTATATTTGGGCGATCACGGCAATGCGCCGTATGGCCACCGTAGTAACGAGCAGATTGTTGATTTTACCAAAGCGGGTGTTGCCCACTTGATGACTGCAGGTTGCAGCCTGGTCATTCTCGCCTGCAATACGGCGGCAGCAGTTGCGCTTCGCAGTCTTCAGGAAAACTGGCTACCCAAACACCACCCGGAAAACAGAATCCTCGGTGTACTTGTGCCAATGGTCGAAGCAATAACCGGCGTCCCGTGGTCACAAATTGACGGAGCCACAAAACAAAGCACGGAGCGAATTCTGCTGCTTGCCACCAAAAAAACAGTTGCCAGCGGTGCTTACGAGGAAGAAATTTCTAAACGTGCTCCGCATGTAGAACTAATTCAAAAGGCCTGTCCGGGGCTTGTGGATGCCATTGAAGGCGGTGCGGGGCACGCCCCACTAAGTGGTATGGTTGAAGGCTACATCAGCGAAATCAACACTGAGAACGTTTCAAGAGCCGTTCTTGGTTGCACGCATTTCCCATTGGTTGAAAACCATTTCAAAACTGCATTGGGCAAAAATATTTCAATATTGTCACAGCCTGATATTGTCGCTGACGCCTTAGCGGACTATCTGCGACGTCATAAATATTTCAATGTATCGGGTACGGGACGCGTGACCTTTTTAACCACGGGGAACGCTAGCACGGTAAACGCTGTTTCTGGGCGGCTCGTTGGCCAAGAGTTAAATTTTTCCACAGTTGACATTTCGTAGTTTCAATCGGATTCCCGTCGAAGGTTGTTACCGTCTTGCCTGCGGCAATCTGGCACCCTGCCCAGCGGTTCATTTTTGACTTTGGTCAATCAAAAATTTACCACTGTACTATAAGCGTATGTCTATCGCTTTAGGGGCAACTGAGCATGGACTATATAATAGGGCAATGCATGGCAGCAATTGAAGGCAATGGCGGCATTCTGGCGTCTTTGTTTTTTGCTGGCTTGATGGGTAGTATCCATCACTGTACTGGCATGTGCGGACCCTTTGTTGTTGCGCAAATAAAAAACCAATCAGCCACAGGTTTTGGTCGGCTACGCGGCGCGGCGCTTCTGCCCTATCACATGGGGCGGATCAGCACTTATATGCTGTTTGGTGCCATTGGTGCGGGTTTGTCAAATTTGATAATTGGAACACCTGTACAGCGCGGAATTGCTGTGGGGCTTTTAACGATTGCCGGCATGCTTTTCCTGGTAAGTGCCTTTCCCAAAATCAAACCAGCAGCAATGCCCGAGGCATTTGGCAAGTTTGCTGGCTTCATCGGCAAATATGTTGGCTCTGCAGCCAAACCATTCGCTGGTAACGACGGGGCAATGCGGCAGTATTTTTTGGGCGTAATGCTGGGGTTTTTACCCTGCACGCTTGTCATGGCAGCTGTCATGGCGGTTGCTGCCACGGGGCAGCCATTTACCGGAATGCTCGGTATGCTACTTTTTGGGTTGGGCACTATTCCCGCCCTGTTTTTGGTTGGTACTGGTGCCTACACGGCACTGAAGCGCTGGCCAGTTCACATGCAAAAAATAACTACAGGTATGATGGCGATAAACGGCGCTGGCTTGATTATTCTAGCTGGCGGCATGGCTTTTTGAGGAAATGAGAATGAATAAACTCAATGAAAAACCGAAATATAATGACGAGATTGTAAAACTATTCACAATTGCCACAATTTTTTGGGGCATTGTCGGTTTTACGGTCGGCGTTTTTATTGCGCTGCAATTGGCGTTTCCGGCGCTGAACTTTGGTGAGTATCTCACCTTTGGTCGCTTGCGCCCCCTACACACCTCAGCGGTTGTGTTCGCTTTTGGGGGTAATGCGCTTTTCGCCACCAGCTATTTTGCTGTTCAGCGAACATGCCGAACCCGTTTATGGAGTGATGGCTGGTCCAAATTTACATTCTGGGGCTATCAGCTATTTATCATAATGGCCGCCATTGGCTATGTGACCGGCGTCACTCAGGCCAAAGAATATGCCGAACCTGAGTGGTACGCTGATTTGTGGCTTACCCTTGTGTGGGTGGCTTATTTAATCGTCTTCCTGATGACACTCAAAAACCGCAAAGAGCCTCATATTTATGTGGCCAACTGGTTTTTCCTTGGCTTCATAGTAACGGTTGCCGTGCTGCATCTGGTTCAAAACATCTCAATTCCTGTGTCCATCTTCAGTACCAAAAGCTATCCACTTTGGGGCGGCGTTCAATCCGCCATGATCCAGTGGTGGTATGCCCACAACGCGGTTGGCTTCTTCCTTACCGCCGGTTTCCTCGGCATCATGTATTATTTCGTGCCCAAGCGTGCAGGACGGCCGGTTTATAGTTACCGGCTGTCAATTCTGCACTTTTGGTCGCTGATCTTCATGTACATATGGGCGGGGCCACACCACCTGCATTATACAGCGCTTCCAGATTGGGCGCAGACATTGGGCATGACCTTCTCGATCATGCTGTGGATGCCTTCTTGGGGCGGCATGATTAACGGTATGATGACGCTGTCAGGTGCGTGGCACAAACTGAGAGAAGATCCGGTTCTCAAATTCATGATCATTTCGCTGTCTTTCTACGGCATGAGTACGTTTGAGGGGCCACTGATGTCCATTAAAGAGGTGAATGCCCTCAGTCACTATACTGACTGGACCATTGGTCACGTGCACTCAGGCGCGCTTGGTTGGGTTGCCTTCATAACATTTGGCGCGGTCTATCACCTTGTGCCAGTACTGTGGAAACGGTCCGGGTTATATTCATTGAAACTTGTGAATACACATCTGTGGATCGCGACCATTGGTATCGTGCTTTATATAGCTGCCATGTGGGTCACCGGCATAATGGAAGGCCTGATGTGGCGGAGTTACGACGAACTTGGCTTCCTTCGCTGGAGTTTCGTTGAAACGGTACAAGCCAAACATATCCCGTATTTAATTCGGGCCTTTGGCGGCATACTGTTCCTCGTAGGTGCCTTTATCATGGTTTACAATGTTATCAGAACCATCCGCGGCGATTCTGCCGGTGAGGCTGTACAGGATACTGTGCACGATCCAAACATAAACGACGTCAAAAACATTGGCCAAAACGCGGGGGAGGCAGTCCATGTTTAATAAACACGCCGCTTTAGAGAAAAACTCTATCCTGATGCTGATTTTTGTGGTGATAACCATTTCAATTGGTGGCCTCGTCGAAATCGTTCCGTTGTTTAGAATGGAAACCACGATTGAGCCAGTTAAAGGCATCAGGCCCTACACACCCCTGGAGCTCGCCGGACAAAATGTATATATCCGCGAAGGCTGCTACGGGTGCCACAGCCAGCAAATCAGAGCGCTCCGCGATGAAGTTGAGCGCTATGGTCACTATTCACTGGCTGCGGAAAGCATGTACGACCATCCCTTCCAATGGGGTTCCAAACGCACGGGCCCGGATCTGGCGCGGGTTGGCGGAAAATACTCCGACGACTGGCACGTGGCGCATACCATAAATCCTCAATCATTAGTGCCTGAATCGATCATGCCAGGCTATGCACATTTGGCGCGCCGCGTGGCACCGCTTGAGGATATTGGCCTCGACATGACAGCGCTTAGAATGGTCGGCGTTCCTTACACCGACGAAATGATTGAAAACGGTTATGCCGATGCTTTAGCGCAGGCAACTGCGGACGGTGACGGGATCGACGGTCTGATGGAGCGCTATTCCAAAGTCAATGCACGAAACTTCGACGGGGCTCCCGTGACCACAGAGCTTGATGCTCTAATCGCATACCTGCAAGTGCTGGGCACGATGGCGGAACTGCAAGACTATAAACATGACGGCAGCAAGAGGAGCGGACAATGATAGATTGGCTTTCCGACAATGCTGGCATGACCGGCCTGCTGTTCTTTTTCACAATATTCTGTGGAATCGTCTATTGGGCATTCAGGCCAAGTCAGAAAAAAACCATTGAAGATCACAAATATATTCCTCTCAAGGAGGACGAACTATGAGCAAGATTGATAAAGACGAACACACAGGTGTTGAAACCACAGGACATGAATGGGACGGCATCAAAGAGCTGAACAATCCAGCCCCCCGCTGGTGGTTAGGTGTCTTCGTGATTACCGTGATTTGGTCCATAGGCTATTGGGTCGTATACCCAGCATGGCCAACATTTTCCGGTGACGGTGAACGGGGCGGTACGACCGGTAGTACCGGCTGGACGCAGTATAGTCAGCTGGAAGAAAGCCAGGCTGAAATTATGGCGCGCCGTGCCGCTTATCTGGATCGGTTCGATGCATCTACATTTGAAGAAATTCAAGCTGATCCTGGCTTATATGCATTTGCCCTCGCTGGCGGAACCTCTGCGTTCAAAGACAATTGCGCGACCTGTCACGGCACTGGCGGCGCCGGCGCAAGCGGTTACCCCAACCTTAATGACGACGATTGGTTGTGGGGAGGTAGCGTAAGCGCGATTGAAGAGACGATCAAATTCGGCGTTCGGGCAAATCATGACGATACACGCTATTCGGAAATGCCTGCCTTTGCGGATATTTTTGCCGAGGATGAAATTTCAGATATCGCTGATTATGTGTTGAGTTTTAGTTCAGGCGACGACTTCCCTCAACGCGGCATGGAGTTGTACGGCGACCAATGCTCTTTATGTCACGCGGATGACGGAACAGGTGACCGGCTTCAGGGCGCACCAAACCTTTCCGACGCCATCTGGTTTTATGGCGGCACCAAGGCTGATCTGGTTGCGCAAATCCGAAAACCGAAGCACGGCATGATGCCAAATTGGAATGTCCGGTTAAGCGACAGCACCATTCGGCAACTAGCAATTTATGTTCACTCGCTTGGTGGCGGTGAGGCGGAGCAATAAACTATGTCCGACACGGCGCAGCCGATCAAATATTTCGAGAAACGCGAGCGGGCTTACCCTAAACGAGTTTGGGGTAAGTACCGAAAGCTCAAGTGGGTCGCGATGATCGTGACACTCGGCATATACTATCTGGCCCCTTTTTTGAGGTGGGACAGGGGCGAACATGCGCCTGACCAAGCAATTCTTATCGATATGTCTGCCCAGCGTGGCTATTTCTTTTTCATCGAGATATGGCCGCAAGAGGTCTATTATCTAACCGGTATCCTCGTGCTTGCTGCAGTTGCGCTGTTTTTTGTTACCAGCCTGGCGGGCAGGGTTTGGTGCGGCTACACATGCCCCCAAACCGTATGGACAGACTTGTTTGTATGGGTTGAACGCATTGTTCAGGGCGACAGGGCCAAACGGATGAGACTGGCCAATGGCAAGTGGACCTTTGAAAAAATCTGGAAATTTGCCCTAACCCACTCTTTGTGGATTGTTATCGGCATGCTCACAGGCGGCGCCTGGGTATTTTACTTTAATGACGCGCCCACACTGCTTGAACAAATTATCCACTTTGAAGTGCCATGGAGCGTTGGCGGGTGGGTCGTCGCCCTCACCTTTTCCACCTATCTAATGGCGGGCTTCGCACGCGAACAAGTGTGTATGTATATGTGCCCCTATTCGCGGTTTCAGTCTGCGATGTTCGATAAAGAAACCATGATCATTGGTTATGATGCTGACAGGGGCGAAAAGCGCGGCAAGCACAAAAAGGGCGATAGCTGGGACGGGCGCGGCGACTGCGTTGACTGCACCATGTGTGTACAGGTTTGCCCGGTGGGCATCGATATCCGCGACGGGCTTCAGATGGAGTGCATTGCATGCGGCCTATGTGTAGATGCCTGTAACGAGATAATGGACAAGGTAGAGCGGCCGCGCGGCCTTATTCGCTATGACACGACCCATAACCGCGAAGCACGACTGAGCGGAAGACCAGAGATCACCCATGTCCTGCGCCCGCGTACTTTCTGGTATATCTCTGTATTAGTGATCGTGGGTTCGATCATGCTCTATGGGCTGATTAATCGCAGCGCATCAGAACTGCATGTGCTGCATGATCGCAATCCGCTTTATGTGACACTGTCAGACGGCACGATCCGCAACGGGTATGACATCAGGATTCTCAACAAGACCCATGAGGACATCCTGTTTTCCTTGTCTGTGGAAGGCATTGAAAATGCGCAAATACGTGTGCAGGCAGCCGGCGACCCTGACCCGTCGGCGTTGTTGGTTTATGCTGACAGTGTTGCTCACTACCGGTTGTTTGTCACCGCACCGAAACCATCTGCAGCGCGCACGACCTTAACCTTTACGGCTGTAAGCGCTGATGGTGAGATTGTTGAAACATACTCAGGGCTGTTCCTGAGCAAAGGCCGATAGGAATAACCCGTGACACAGAGTTCAACGCCTAAAACCAATGTCCACAGTGACAAATCAGGGGAACCTGAAGCGGCAATGACAGGCCCGAGGAAATCTGACCGGTTTATTCCGTGGTATTTTGTTGGGTTTTTCGCCCTGCTTTTCATGTTTGACGGAATCTTTGTTTATCTGGCAACCAGCACACATACGGGCGTGGTCACTGAGCAAGCCTATCAGAAGGGCGTTGATTACAACGAAACCATCGCGGCAGTTGACGCTCAAAACGCTCTCGGTTGGCAAGGCGAAATCACCTATTCTGCCGACGGCCTGCTTAACTTTAAAGTTCAAGATGACACCGCTGGTACGATTAGCGGCGCCAATGTAGTTGCCGAAGTAACGCGGCCGACCCATAATGGCGTGGACTTTGAGCAGCCGCTTAAAGAAATCGCACCGGGCATTTATCAAGCACCTGTTAAATTCCCACTCGACGGCATGTGGGATGTGAGGGTTTACGTATCGTGGCAACAGAAACAGTTTCAAACTGCGCAGCGGATCATTGTACCGCAGAAATGACCTGCCAGCATTGCGGCGAGCCCTCAGGCGTGAACGAATTTTGCTGTTCCGGGTGCGCCGCTGCACATGAGGCAGCCAAAGTCATAGCCCCGTCCAATATATATGCACCGCTTGCGCGCCAGCAAGAAGACGGCAACCATCAGCTTGAGCTGATTGTCGAGGGAATGCACTGCGCCGCTTGCGTGCGCCTGATTGAAAATGCGCTTGCTGCAAATGACGACGTTTTGTCTGCCCGGGTCAACATGACTACGGAGCGCCTGACTTTCAGTTGGACTGGGCCAGTAGCCCGCGGTGATGCGCTTGCAGCGCAGATAATCAAGCTTGGCTACAAGTTGCATGACCCAGGTGACGATGCATCCGATAAAATCTCGGCAAACGCTGAAAAACAACTATTGAAAGCCATTGCTGTTGCGGGGTTTTCCGCTGCCAATCTTATGTTGTTGTCGATCGGACTGTGGTCATCCAACGAAGAAACCATGGGCTTCGCCACCAGAGACTTTTTCCACTGGCTTTCTGCCCTGATTGCCTTGCCTACAGTTGCATACTCGGGAAGACCCTTTTTCCATTCTGCATTTTCGGCCCTGAAAGAACGGCACACCAATATGGACGTGCCCATTTCACTGGCTGTCATTCTCGCATCGCTCATGAGTATTTCTGAAGCGGCGCGCCACGGCGAATATGTCTATTTCGATTCCGCGGTGATGCTTTTGTTTTTCCTCCTTATAGGGCGATATCTGGACGCCCGCGCCAAGGGAAAGGCCCGCGAATCTGCTTCGCGCCTTCTGTCAAAACTGGCAGGCTCCGCCACCGTGATTAACAGCAACGGTGCCAGCCGCGTTGCAATCAAAGATTTGAAAGCTGGCATGCGGTTGCTGGTGGCGGCGGGCGAAAACATCCCGGCGGACGGTACAATAGTGAAGGGCGAAACTGATATCGACCACTCGTTAATATCAGGCGAAACCATTCCCCTGCACGCGGAGGTGGGTTCCGCGACCCTTGCTGGCACCCTTAATTTAACCGCCCCGATTGAGTTAACCGTGATGAAGGCAAGCGAGCAAAGCTTGCTTAGTGAAATTGTTCGCATGATGGAAACCGCAGAGCAAGGCGCGGCCAAATACGTCCGGTTGGCAGACCGTGCAGCATCGCTGTATACGCCGGTGGTTCATGTTTTAAGTGCAGCCACATTCATTGGCTGGTTGCTTTGGGGTATGCCTTGGCAAGCGTCTCTTTTGAATGCCGTAACAGTACTAATCATCACCTGCCCTTGTGCTCTTGGACTGGCGGTACCGGTAGTTCAGGTGCTTGCAAGCGGCACGCTGTTAAAAAACGGCGTTTTGCTAAAGTCTGGTGATGCGCTTGAGCGCTTAGCTGGCATCGATACAGTCGTTTTTGACAAAACAGGAACATTAACCGTCGGCAAACCCCAGCTTGAGGGCGGAACCTACGAACCCGACGATTTGAAGTTAGCGGCGTCTCTCGCAGTAAACAGCCGCCACCCCCTTTCGGTTGCGCTTTATGAAAGTTGCACAGGTGACACTCACGACCTTGATGTGACGGAAATCGCCGGCAAAGGGCTAACGACCAGCTTCAAGGGCAAGATCGTAAAGCTCGGCAGCCGGCGATGGTGCGGACGTGAAGAACCAAGCAATCATAACACCGCAGCACTAGAGCTTTGGCTTTCAGTCGACGATGTTCCCCGGGCCCACTTCTTGTTCGCTGATGCCCTTCGTTCTGATGCTGCTCAGATGATTGCAGCATTAGGCGAGAAAAATGTCGACGTTCATCTTCTGTCTGGCGACAGAAAGGCTGTGGCCAACCGGATTGCCGCAGAATTGGGCATTGAAAATATTACGGCTGAAACGTCGCCGCTTGAAAAATGCGATTACATCAATGAACTGAAACAACAGGGCAGAAGCATCTTGATGGTTGGCGACGGCCTGAATGACGCGCCCGCGCTCGCGGCTGCCACCGTGTCCATGTCACCTTCAAGCGCCGTTGATATCACACAAAACACCGCAGACATTGTATTTCAGGGCGAGCAGCTAATGCCCGTTTTTGACACCATGCTGGTGGCAAAACAGTCAAACAGTTTGGTTAGGCAAAACTTTGGTCTTGCGATCACTTATAATATATTTGCCATTCCGCTGGCTGTTTTTGGATTCGTGACCCCTATGATTGCGGCGGCGGCTATGTCCGGCTCATCATTGGTGGTTATTTTAAATGCCTTTAGGCTGCGTTTGGGGCGCTCTTAATCATGGACATTCTTCTGTATCTAATTCCTATAGCGATTACCCTCGGCCTAATCGGATTAGTTGCGTTTTTATGGGCTTTGCGCAGTGGCCAGTATGATGATTTAGACGGTGCGCCGCACCGGATTCTTTATGATGATGAAGATGACAATTAATCGCATCTAAGCACCTGAAAAAATTACTATTTTTTGACTATTATCAAAGTTTATAACTGGCTTCTTTGACATATTCCTCTCAACGCCATCAGAGAGGAAAAAATGATGATAAAACGCTCTATTTTCACAACTATTTTATGTGCTGCGGCGCTGCAGTTTTCTGCGGGTGCGGCAGTGGCTCAAGATAAAAGCCCCTGGCTGGTTCGCGTACGTGCCATTGACGTGGTGCCTGACGAAAGCAGCACCACCTCAATCAATGGTGCCGTGACTGTCGGCAACAGAATCGTGCCCGAGTTGGACATTAGTTATTTCTGGACTGACAATTTTGCCACGGAATTGATTTTGGCCACTAATAGCCACAACATTGGTGCGACCGGCACAGACTTGGGCAACTTGGACCTGGGTAATGTTTCACTACTCCCCCCCACATTGTTGGCCCAGTATCACTTCAATCCTGACGGCCAACTTCGTCCCTATATTGGTGCAGGTATCAATTATACATTTTTCTATGATGCCGATGCAGGCGATGTTAACAGCATTAGCTATGACGATGGGTTTGGCTTTGCCTTTCAAGCAGGTATCGACATTGGCATCAATGATAATTGGGCGATTAATGCTGACCTCAAAAAGCTGTTTTTGAATACTGACGCAAGTATTAACGGCGGTGCAGTAACAGCAGACGTGGACTTGGATCCATGGATTTTTGGCCTTGGGTTTGCTTACCGTTTCTAACCCTCAAATCGCAAGCAACGAGAAAGGCCCAAACAATATTTGGGCCTTTTTGCTGTTGCCTGCCATGTAAAACTATAAAGTTACAACAATTAGCTATCAGGCTACTTGTGCATGCTGTTGTTTTTTCGGCTCCAGATATTGGTCAAAGACCGACGCAACTACGCGGCGCGCTTGAGCCGCACCCCTTTCAACAGTGATTTTATTTCCAAACACTTCAACAAGACCGTCCTCCTTAAGTTGCTTCAATCGATTAAGCTCAAAATCGAAGTCCGAACGGGATACATTGTAGTCGGCAGCCAAATCTGCCAAATCTATTGTGCCATAATTCATCAATTGAGAAATTATTTCACGCCGAATCCGATCTTCGTCTGATAACTTAACGCCCTTTAGCACCGGAATTTCTTCGTTATCCAGACAGGCGATATAAGTTCGCAAATCAGGCGTGTTCTGGCAGTAACCATCCTGATAACTACTAATAGCAGAGGGCCCAAACCCTATCAGGGTATCTGCTTCATCGGTCGTATACCCCTGAAAGTTTCGCTGCATTCGCCCAGTATCATGGGCTATCGCCATACTGTCATTTACTTGAACAAAATGATCCAAGCCGATTTGCACATATCCATTATTGCACAAAACCCGGCGCGCTTCTTCAAACTGCTCCAACCGCTCTGCAGCATCTGGCAACCTGTTCTCATCGATCAGCCGCATATGTTTTTTCATCCACGGCACATGCGCATAACCAAACAGTGCAATTCGATCAGGTTTCATCGTAGCGGCCAGTGACGCCGTCTCGCGAACAGTTGCTACAGTTTGGTTGGGCAAGCCATACAACAGGTCAAAGCTGATTGCCTCAATACCGTAGGATCGCAGCATTGAAACAACTCGGTATACCTGGTGCACTGGCTGTACCCGATTGATAGACTTTTGAACGGTTAAATTAAAGTCCTGCACACCAAGGCTGGCGCGGTTAATGCCAACCGACGCATAAGCAGCGACTTTTGCTTCGGTGACTTCTCTGGGATCAAGTTCAATGGCAATTTCAGCGTCTGGTAAAACATTAAAGCTAGCGCGAATATGATTCATCAACTGTCGAAAGTCATCGGCGCTGACATAGCTGGGTGACCCACCACCAAAATGAATATGGCTCACATCAAGGGGACGTTTATGCCGCTTTGCCATCATCGTTACCTCCTTTTGAAGGTAAGTCAGGTAGTTTCTTACCGGACTGTATTGACTAGTAGCCTTAGTGTTACATCCGCAGTACCAGCACATTTTTTTGCAAAAAGGCACATGAAAATACAGCGAAACCGGCTCTGCGGGATTCATATTGTCCAACCATTGGTAAAGCGTTTTGGCAGTCACCGAAGCTGAAAAATTCGGAGCAGTTGGATAGCTGGTGTAACGTGGGACAGGCCGATTATGTTTCAACAGCGCAGCGTGATGACAACTGGTCATTCTTGATCCTTATACTGGTCACTAAAATCGCAACCTAAATCAAATTCCTATGGTTGGACTTGACGGTAGTCAAACCAGCTTCTCAGGAGGCTTGGCATATTATGGACCAAATTTGGAACACGATAACGAAGCCGATCAGATATTAGTCCGGCACCAATTTGACACTTGTCAAAGGCACATCGCCGAGTTTCTGATTTAGTGCTATTCATGGGAAAGTATACGATGCAGGCTAACCGAGAAAATTTGCCAGAGGCCACATTGCGCGACAGTCTTTGCAAATATATTTCAATATGTAATGACGTTATCGACGCCAACAAAACGCGATTTCCTTTCATCCAGATGTGGCGAGCATTGGAAATAGAAATTGCGGGGCGTACAATTGAATATTCAGTCACCCGCGACCAGGATATTGCCAAAATATCTGCAACATTCACCGACCTCAAGATCAATATAGTCCCAACGAGGACTTCGAAAAAGTGGCCACAGGTAACTCAAAAAATTGAGTGGCCATACATGTCTTCTGTGCTGAAAAAGCCAGCCAAATTCATTGCCAATCCAACATTGATGGACTGGAACCTGAGAATTGACGACAAGATTGTCCAGTTATTTAATTAATGCAGATCGCCGCAAGGGAATTCCTGAGAACATTGGCTGCAAGCATAGGTCGCCAGCGCCCCGATGGTTGGTATTGTAACCGATGACCCTTTAATCACTATGGACGTCTCTTTTTGCAGCTTATTAAGCGCGCGCGAAAAAGTTTCCGACTTCATGCTCAGGCGCGCTGCAATCAGTGATTTGTCATAAGGAAGGGTCAGTACCACATCCTTGGTTTGGTTCGCCTGGCACATACGCAGCAAAAAGCATGCAATGCGTTGAGATGTATTTTGCAAGCTAAGTTTTTCTATATCCTGCGATTGATGGCGGCGTTCGCGGGAAACAGAAGCAAGCATACCAAGCGCAACTTCATGGTTCTTTGTGATGGCACTTTTTAATAGGGATATCGGTAATCTGGCCAAAACAGCATCTTCCGCAATTGCCGCGCCAATAGTATGGATACCGCCATCAAAAACCGCAGCCTCACCGAAGATATGCCCCTTCGTCAGCACATCCAGAACGGCTTCATCACCTTCAATCGTCTCGCGAAATAATTTTATCCAGCCAGAGGCAATAAAATAAAACCATTCTGCCGGCTCATCTTGCAAGAAGAGCTGAGCTCCCTTCTTAGGGGTAACAACAGTCGCTGCAGACATAAAAAGGGAAACCATATCGTCTGGCATGGCGGCAAACAACGAATGTTGCTTCAACAAAGAAAAAACACTATCCGGCTCGTCGTGGCGATTTTCGCTTAAATTGACCAATTGCGCCATTTTTACCCCCTTTTAATCAGTTAATATAGAATATTGTCCTTCTATTTTCCCATATTTGGTGCCTCGACACCTAATGTTCAATGCGACAGACTAACGCATCTTGAACCATAGTATTTATCGATCCCAAGCGGCTTATTCAGCCGGTTCGGGTAATGTACCGCCCTCAATCGCGTGCAGATAAACATCGAGCAGCGCTTCCTGTTCCTGCCGGTCTGCGCGATCCATTTTTCTAATCGCAATAACCTTTCGCATAACTTTGATGTCAAAGCCAACGGCTTTTGCACCCGCATACACTTCTTTGATATCTTCTGCGATGCCCTTTTTCTCTTCTTCAAGACGCTCAATACGTTCAATGAAAGACCTAAGCTGATCGCCCGCAACGCCGCCTGCCTGTACCATCGTCAAACTCCTTATTTTGCCCACCAAAATACAAAATGGGCCTAACCGATTCAAAATGCGCAGCGCACCATAACGGTGCCGAGAGCAGAGCGCAATCCAGGATTAAATAATATAAATTTACGCTTCAGCGTACCAGGATTTAGGTCGGAATTGGCAGTGCGTCAGGCTCGGCCGCCAACCTTTCGTCAGCAGCGCAGGCCGCATAGTCGGCCCGAATATCAGCATGTCGACCGTCGATATATTGCAACATCGAAGGATGGGTGAAAATGTAAAACCGATCAGCTTCGACACAGTCTACGGTCCATTCGCCGACAAGTTCCGGTGCGATGCCATTTTCAACCACTTGTTGCATGGCGGAAAGTGTTCCTTCATCGCGCGGCGAGCCTATTCCAGATTTGCCGGTGGGACTACTTAGGTGGCTTTTGTATATATGAGTGCGCACCCAGGCAGGGCAAAGAACGCTTATGCCAATGTTATGCTGGCCCAGGTCATCTTTCAGGGCTTCGGTGTAGCCAACAACAGCAAATTTAGTTGCATGATACGGCGCCATTGCCGGGCTGGCTACATGGCCTGCCATAGATGCGGTATTGACAAAATATCCGCCTTCGCCGTGAGATTTTATCAACGGTGTGAAGATTTCGACGCCGTAAACAACTCCCATCAAGTTGATATCAACGATCCAGCGCCAATCTGCAATAGCCACTTCGCCTGCACGACCTCCAGAACCAACGCCCGCGTTGTTAACCACGATATGCACTTTACCGAACCGCTCTATTGTTGCCGTTGCCGCGGCACGGACGGCCTGTTCGTCGCCCACATCACAAATAACGGTTCCAACCTCCGCGCCGCTAGCCGTGAGCGTAGATGCTGCTGTTTGAAGTTGGTCAGCATCAATATCCGCCAACATAATTTTTGCGCCGCGCGCCGCCATTGCAGTAGCGATACCAAAACCAATGCCACTTGCTCCACCAGTTACAAAAGCGACTTTTCCAGAAACGTCCATATCAATACTCTTTCAATCAAGAAAAATATCATTCGCTCGACGATAATTGATCATCGACGAAACCAATCTAAGGCGTGATATGTAGCGCTTCGGCGCTAGGGCAACTTGTTCTTGGCAACGCTTTCCTGCATCAATGCCAATTGTGCGTCCGTAGCCTTGGTTTGAAACTGTTTCTTATAGTCGCTATAGGGCATGCCATATATGCGTTCACGGGCGGTTTCTTTGTCAACCGCCTGCCCCTGGACTTCGGCAGCTTCGGCGTACCAGTCTGACAGACAGTTTCGGCAAAACCCGCCCCACCCCATCAGGTCAATATTTTGAACGTCTTTGCGACTGTCTAAATGAGCGAGCAACCGCCGGAACACTGCGGCTTCAATTTGAGCCTGTTTGGGGTCGATGTTGGTCATAACTATTTTCCTTTCAGTTGAACGACTGGCAAGCGGAATATTTATTTACTATAATATTTTCGCTGCACCAGGTCTTTACGTGACAAGCACTCATCCAGCAGGTCAGCTATAAGCGCCGCCCATTCTGTAGTCTTGGCCTCGTCATCAACCAGATCTTGGCGAATTTCCAATGTGGTTTGCGGCAAGCCATGATCAGCACCATGACGTTGCATAGTATAATAGAGGTCTGCGCCGGAATAAGGCAGATTATCACCGATAATCAAGTCGGTCTCCCGCTCCAGCAACCCGATGAGCGCTTGGGCCAAACGCGGGTCTTTATTCCATAGGAAACCGGCATGCCAGGCACGATCCTCACCGTTCATTGTCGGCGTATAACTATGCACCCCCAACACTAATGGCACCAAACCTTCAGCAACATGATCCGCCACCAGTTGTTCACAAGCATCATGAAATGGATAGTAATAGGCTTGCTTCCTGGCCTCAATAACCGCCGTAGTCAGATCCTGATTTGCCGGTATAATAACGCCGTCGCTTTTGCGCGGCACAAGAGATCGACGGTCTTCTTCCCGGTTACAGTCTATCAATAACCGTGACACCGGCCCGAGCACTGCAGCTACCCCCATCAATTCACATATTTTTCGCGTTACTGCTTCGGCGCCGATATCGTAGGCGATATGATCTTCAAAATGCTCGTTCGCGAGCCCCAGTTTGTCGTATCCCTGTGGCACATGGTTGGTTGCGTGATCACAAAACAGAATAATACCGGTACGAGCGTCACCATTTATTAATACTGGCTGTTCCATTGTGTGCGGCATTAGGGTACCAATCTCATAGGGATTAAAGGTTAGGAAGAATACGGAATCGGTATGATGATTTTCATCGTCAATAAAACCGTCATCAAAACCTAGTATTTCAAACTCGCCTGTCAACACTACAAAGCGGAAAACCGGAACTATGTCGGATAATGCAGAAACAGATTTTGGTGTCAGCCGCGACCGTAAAACACGCATCGTCGCAACCCTCGGCCCTGCGTCAAGCAATTTGGATGAAATACGCGCTTTGTTCCAAGCCGGCGTGGATGTCTTCCGATTAAATATGAGTCACGGTGATCATGCCGATAAAATTCAACTGTTTAAAAACATTCGTGCCGTAGAAAAGGAAACGGGCCGCCCAATCGCAATCCTTGCTGATCTGCAAGGACCTAAACTACGGGTCGGCATCTTCAGGGACGGCAAAGTTGAACTGGAGCAAGGCCAGAGCTTTACTCTCGATTTGTCAGATGAACCCGGCAACAAAGAACGGATTGGGCTGCCACATAAAGAAATTTTCGCGGCCATCGACGTGGGCACCCACATTCTGCTTGATGACGGCAAAGTAAGGTTAAGTGTCGAAGAATTCACTTCAACAACTGCGCGCTGTAAAGTCATTGTCGGCGGCGTTTTATCAAACCGAAAGGGTGTGAATGTACCAAATGCGGTTCTGCCGCTGGCGGCCCTGACCCCCAAAGACCGAAAAGACCTGACCTTTGCGCTCAAGGAAGGGGCGGACTGGATTGCCCTATCCTTCGTTCAGCGCGCTGCAGATGTCGCAGAAGCCAGAAAACTGGTGGCAGGCAAAGCAGCAATTATGGCCAAAATTGAAAAACCCGCTGCGGTTGAAAGCCTTGATGAAATTCTGGAACTGGCAGACGGCGTGATGGTTGCGCGCGGTGATTTGGGTGTTGAAGAGCCGGTTGAGAATGTCCCTGGCATCCAGAAACATATCATTGCCAAAGCCCGCGAAGCCGGAAAGCCGGTTGTGGTGGCAACGCAGATGCTCGAATCCATGATTAATTCGCCGGTCCCAACCCGGGCGGAGGTGTCCGACGTGGCAACAGCCGTTATGGACGGGGCTGACGCTGTGATGTTATCGGCTGAATCTGCAATGGGCGATTACCCCACGGAAGCCGTGGGTGTTATGAACCGGGTTGCGATTAGAATTGAAGGCGAGCCCACTTATCTGGCAAACCGAAAAGATGACAATATTTCAATGAACGATTCTACCGCTGAAGCCATTACAGCGGCTGCTAGGCAAGTTTCCGGCAGCATCGGCGCCAAAGCAATTGTTACCTTCACCACGTCCGGGTCAACGGCTTTGCGCGCCGCGCGCGAGCGGCCTTCGGCACCGATCCTGACGTTGACGCCTGAGCTATCGATCGCACGGCGGCTTAGTATCGTTTGGGGACTGCATACGGTTAAAACCAAAGACATCGACACGTTTGAAGATATGATCGGAAAATCTAAGCGCATGGCAATGCGCCAAGGGCTTGCTGGTGCCGGTGACCGCATTGTGGTAACGGCCGGTGTCCCTTTCGGTACGCCTGGTGCTACCAATGTGCTGCATATTGCCTGGATTCGCGGAAACGAGCTAAAGTAGGCGCCACTAGGCTATTCAAGCACGCCTATTGACAACAAAGCCTGCCGCAATCCGAATGGATCCTTAAAGTGGTGACCAATCATATCCAATTGCTCTGCTGCTAGAACATTTTCAAGGCGGTCATCCACATAAACTGTCCGCTCCGGGTCCAGGTTGAACCGTGAAACCGCCGCGTGAAAAATGCGCGGGTCGGGTTTAATCAACTTTTCCTCGCCCGAAACGACAACACCTTCAAAATGATCAGTAAAACCATAGTCTCGGCAAAATTCCGGCCATTTTTCAGCGGAAAAATTGGTCAAGCCATACACATGAATACCGCGCTCGATCAACTCAAGCATGATATCCACAGTCCCCTGGATAAGGCCTCCAATAGTCTCAGGCCAACGGGTGTCATAATCCCTGATCAGGTCTTCATATTCCGGGAATTTCTGAGCGAGTAATTCTGTGCCCTCGGCAAAACTGCGGCCCCGGTCATGTTCACTGTGCCATTCCAGTGTTACAACGTCCGTCAGAAAAAAAGTCAGCTCATCCTCATCGGAGATCAGTTTTTGGTACAGAAATCGTGGATCCCATTCGACAAACACGTTGCCAATATCAAATAATACCGCATTCGGTTTCATAGTGTGCACCCCAAAAGATTTAGCCGCGCAATCCTATAAAGGATGCACGGCTAAATCAAATAAAGAGCACAGGCAAATAACCTGGCCAATCTGCCTTAGGTATATAAGTTACCCTTGGCGTGCTTTAAAGCGACGCTGGGTCTTATTAATCACCAAAAGGCGGCCCTTGCGACGAATAACGCGGCAATCGCGGTGACGCGATTTTAGGGACTTCAGGCTGTTGCGAACTTTCATGGCTCGTATCCTAAAAAAACTATTTAAACCGTATACTTATGCCTAGCAGCTCTTTCCGCGTCGGCATATTATAGGAGCGCCGAATCCGTCACTCCTCGAATCCACTGGCGGCGGACAATACTTAGGCACCCTGCGGCTGTCAATAGTATGTCGGCGATTTCTTGATGGTTTATCAAACGATATAAGGAAATAGTCCGAAAAGTGCGAAAAAAGCACAGAGACACCCGCCTTATCGGCTAGGTGCCTCCTATTCCCCCGTTAGTAAGCGGGAGTATTTGCTCACGCCGTAGCGTCAGTAAAGATATAATACCGAAACGGGACTAAATTGTCACGTAAATAAAGCGGCAGCATCGGTGGCCTAAAGTGCCAATATTACCCGGGCTAGCTGCTCATTATCGCAGGTGCATCACATAAAGAGATAGCCTTGCTGTCCTATCTGGCATGCTATACACCCTACAAAAGATTCTTGGGCCAATACGGAGACCGTTATGTTGATTTCATCGCAGTTTGACAGCGGAAATATCGAAGTTATCGATATAAGCACACCGGATAATATTCGGTTAAACATCAGGAAAGACCACCAGTCTGATTTTTATCAGTGGTTTAACTTCCGCGCTTCAGGCCTCCTTGATCAAGAAAGCCGATTCGTCATCGAAAATGCGGCGGGTGCTGCCTATGCTGACGGCTGGAATGGTTATGACGTGTGCGCCTCTTACGACCGAGAAAATTGGTTCCGTATTGACACAACTTACGAAGACGGTGAGCTGACCTGGTCAATCATACCTGAGCAAGACAGCCTATATTTCGCTTATTTCGCACCCTATTCCATGGAACGCCATGCAGATTTGATTGCCGAGGTTTCAGCCTCACCGTTAGTGCAGTCTTCTGTCCTCGGTCACACGCTGGACGGCCAGGATATGGACTTGATCGAAGTGGGCTACGGGCCAGAGGAACGCAAGGCCGTTTGGCTTATCGCGCGCCAGCACCCCGGAGAAACCATGGCCGAATGGTGGATGGAAGGCGCGCTTAGCTTCCTTCTTGATGAAGACAATCCCGTTGCCCGTCAACTATTGGACAAGGTGCACTTCTATATCGTGCCCAACATGAACCCGGATGGCTCCAGGCGCGGCCACCTGCGCACAAATGCTGTGGGCGCCAACCTGAACCGCGAATGGAAAGACGCGTCGATGGAACGCAGCCCGGAAGTGTATCTGGTGCGCGAGAAAATGAAGGAAACCGGCGTTGACTTCCATCTGGACGTTCACGGCGACGAAGACCTGCCCTATAATTTCATTGCAGGCTTTGAAGGCGTGCCATCAGTAACCGAAAAGCAACTTCAACTGCTGGACAGGTACCAGATGACCCTGTGCGCTTTGTCGCCTGACTTCCAGCGCGAACATGGATATCCGGTTGATGCCCCCGGCACTGCGGACCTGAAGAAATGCACCGACTATGTCGCCGAAACTTTTGGCTGCATTGCCATGACGCTTGAGATGCCGTTTAAGGACAACGCAAACCTGCCTGATGAAACATGGGGCTGGAACCCGGAACGGTGCCGTTATTTGGCCGAAGGCTGCATGGGTGCATTGGCGCAGATAGTAGACGACCTGCGCTAGTCTTCGCTTTTAGTTTCGCCGAACTGCCGAAACACAAAATACGCCAAAAAGGCGCCGACTAATTGTGCGGCTATAAACAGTGGCACGTCACCGCCGCGAATTCCTGAAAATGAATCTGTCATTGACCGAGCAATGGTGACAGCTGGATTGGCGAAGCTGGTCGATGCGGTAAACCAGTAACCAGCTGTTATATAGAGGCCAACAGCATAGGGGATGGCCTCAGCCCTGTGACGCAAACACCCAAGAATAGCCATCAATAGACCAAAGGTCGCCACTGCTTCCGACACCCATTGACCAACGCCTGTGCGCACTTTCGGCGATGCTTGCATTAAATCAACGTCAAACATCGCATGCGCCAACAACACACCGATAATACCAGCTACAATTTGAATAGCGATGTAAAAGGCGGCAGTTGTTCGGTCGATGTCCCCGCGCGCAAGAAAAACCAGTGTAACCGCAGGATTAAAATGCCCACCTGAAATAGGGCCAAAAACCAAAATCAACACGACGAGAATAGCGCCCGTGGCAGCTGTATTGCCCCACAGGGCGAGCGCGACATTGCCGCCCGCCAAATTTTCCGCCATGATGCCCGAACCCACCACTGTGGCCAGCAAAAACAGCGTTCCGATAAATTCAGCAAGTATCTTTTGGCGCATCATGGTCCATACCGATCAAAAGGTTACAGGTTCTGCTGTAGCGTGAATTTCAAGCAACGCCGTGCGCAAGTTTTCAGCATTCAAGCTCTCTAAGTCAAGCGCAAGAAGCGCTGAGACATTGTTTACAAGCCCTTGGTAAACCTTTCTGAAAGCAACGAGTTTATCTTGCTCAGACCCTTCAACAGCGGCCGGATCGGGAAAGCCCCAGTGTACGGTTACCGGTGCGCCGATCCAAACAGGGCAAGTTTCCCCGGCCGCATTGCCGCAGACTGTAACAACCAAATCTAATTCCGGTGCTTCGGCATCCGAAAATTCGTCCCAGCTTTTTGAACGAAAACTGCCAATGTCGTACCCTTCATCTTCCAGAAGTCTGAGAGCCACCGGATTTACTGCGCCAACGGGCTTGCTCCCAGCGCTATATGCGGTCAGCCTGTCGTCGCCTAGCCGGTTGAAGATGGCTTCCGCCAGAATTGATCGTGCCGAATTGCCGGTACAAAGTACAAGTATATTCATTTCGTTCTCCGCCAGCCTTGCACACACTTTGTTCACAAAAGCGTGCAGCCTCTTATCATCGCTGATTAACCCTTTATGTTACCTTCTACATAACAGGCGATGACAGTTTGATGAAACATAGATTGCAACTTTGCTTTAGCCCTGTGTGTAAATATCGATTGCGTGGATGCTTGACAGTAGAGGCGATGATGCCAAAACTGGCACACAGGGGACTTGGGAACTCATGAATTTAACACCGGAAGCAATATTGTCGTGGCTTGAAGCGACGGCGCATGATCCACTTAGTCTGGGCATTGCACTGGCGCTTGCGACATTTGTTACCGAAGACGGAACGCTGATAGCCGGAAGCCTACTGGTCGGGGGCGGCATTGCCTCACCGTTTCTCGTAATAGCTGCGCTGGTTGTTGGCATCGTGGGCGGGGATATTGTCCTCTATGTGGTAGGCTGGAGCGCGCGGGAAATTCGCCAACTTCGCAGACAATTACCCATCAAACAGGCAAGAAAAGTGCGCAACTGGTTGCGTGGACGCGAAACCGCGATCCTGTTCTTCTCGCGGTTTATGCCCGGTACGCGGTTGGTCACTTATCTGACATTTGGTTTTCTACGGCTTTCGCTATTGCATTTTACCGCAGTAATGACTGTGGCCTGCCTTATTTGGGTGGTGTCGATTGTGTTGTTTATCAGTGAAATTCAAAAAGCCTTTAGTGGAATCGGCGGTATTTATGCTGCGATCATCGCTGCTATTGTTGCTATTCTCGTTATAATTTTCGCACCAAAATTGGTGAGCCGACACAAAGCTGCCAAGACGCTCAATGATGCCGAAATTGAAAGTGCTGCAGACAATGGATAAAGCAGAAATGCCGCGCACCAACGCGCCTCATGCGGGCATGCCGGCTCTCGACGCGTCTGCGGATGGAACCTCATGGTTTGAGTTTGCCCCGGCGCATTTGTTCTATACCCCGATAGCTATATATTGTGGCTGGCTATCGCTCCGGCATTTTGGCCCCACACTGTTAACCAATGCAAATCCGTCCCTGCCCTATTCAGGATTAGTGGGTGAGAGCAAATTTGCGGTTTTGTCCGAAGTAAAAGGCGAAGCCCGGGACCTGATTTCCCCTTATGTTCGATCCTTGCGCTGGGGCGGTGAGGGAGGACTGGAGAGGTCTGTAACTGAAGCGATGCAATTAATCGAAGAGACTGAACTATCGTTCCCGTTAGTTGCTAAACCCGACATTGGTATGCGCGGCGTTGGTGTTCAAATCGTTCGCGACCAGACTGAACTGCGCACCTATGCATCAACTTTCCCGACGGGCGCAAATTTCATATTGCAGGCCCTTATTGATGAAGAGGGCGAAGCGGGGGTTTTCTATATCCGCGAGCCCGGCGAAGCCAAGGGGCGCATTACCAGCCTTACGCTTAAATATTTCCCGCGTGTAACCGGTGACGGCAAGCTTACCCTGCGCGAACTGATCATGGTTGACCCGCGGGCCGGCAAACTTGCTCACCTTTATATGGAACGGCACCGGGAACGATTAGACCAGGTAATTGGTGACGGCGAAAGCATACGCTTAGCCTTCGCCGGCAGCCATTCGCGCGGTACCATATTCCGAAACGGCAATGACCAAATCACTGAGGCCATGACTGATGCATTCGACCAAATTGCACGGTCGGTTGATGAGTTTTATATTGGCCGTTTTGACGTTCGTTTCGGCGACTTCGACGCATTCAAAGACGGCAAAGGCTTTCGCATTATCGAAATTAACGGCGCGGGCGGCGAGCAAACCCACATTTGGGATGCCCGCACGACACTGGGGGAGGCATACAGGGCGTTGCTGCAGCAATTCGGCGCCTTATACCGCATTGGGGCCGCTAACCGGCGTCGCGGGTTCAAACCTTCATCCCTCAAAACTCTAATCAAAGTTTGGTTGGGCGAGAAAAAGCTCACCAAACATTACCCAATTACGCACTAAAATAGTTGTTTGAGTATTGTACAAAAACAGGAGATAAAAATGGACTTTCTAAAAAAACATATCGAATGGCTGCCAGTCATTTTAATCGTGGTTATTCTGGGCGGTAGCTTGCCGTTCAAATTTAGTGGCGCCGCGCAAACAGACCATATTTTTGATGTGGTGGGTCAATTTCTGGGACTGGACTTTTTCCGCACATCCGGTGGGTTCATCATCGGCGGCGCGGAACTGATTGCTGTCATATTGGTTTTGCTGCCCAAAATGCGCGGTATTGGCGGCCTGTTAACCGTAGGCATTATGTCAGGTGCAATTTTCTTCCACCTTGCCAGCCCGCTTGGGGTTACTGTGCAATGGATGGAAAATGGCCAACCACAGGAAGATGGCACACTATTCTACATGGCGATTGTTGCGCTTGTGTCAGGGCTGTATTTGTTTGTCCGCAACAAAGATCAGGTCATGGGATTAATTGGCAAAGATTAAGCCTGTCCCAATACAGAAAACTGTTAGCCATAGGTGGAAAGCCATCTATGGCCCGATTTGGCTGGGATCTATGCTATTTTCGCTCTCACAATTTTGAGAATAGACAAAATCTCGTGAGCGTCGGCTTTGCTGATGTCGGCTTGTTTCATGAGCGACACATATAATTCACTATCGCCCGCATGTAACATGTCTTTTGTGGCTGAAAGGGTAAAACCTGACCGGTAGGCAAGTGAACTTTCCATAAAGGCAATGCTGCCCTTCTCCGCCATGTCGAGCATTAGGTCGATCGTCAGTCTATTTTGCACGCGAAGGTCACCGACATATGCATGAATCTGGCGTTCATTGGCATTTTCGATCCGTTTCCACATTGCTTTTGACGCGCTGCTGCGCATCAGCTCATCAGCAATGTCGCCCGTTACACCGTACTGCCCTTCGAGCAAACAGCGGTATGTATCCGACACCTTGTCGATGATCGAATTCACAACCGATAAAGGCAAGTTGGGGCGTGCGCTTAATTGTTCCATCAATGTCCGCCGCTCAGGGAAACGCTTTACAATAGACGAAAGAACATGTTCGTTCAGGCGTGCTTTATCATTTCGCACCAAATAGCTGACGCTTTTTTCCGAACCAAATGTAACCAGCGCTTCACAGGTTGTTTCGCCCAGGCTTTTACGCTTGGCGATAGCGACATGAGCATGCTCTTCCAGATGCGGAATAAGCCCTGAAAGCTGGCGGTCAGAAAACACAGTTGTTGCTGCCAAAAAGGGGCCTGAAACACTCTCAACATCCGTTGCAATCTTGGCTGCTAGGTCATGCGGTAAATACGGGCAGGTACGCAGTTCAAATGCCAATGCTTCACGCACCGCGAGCGCCACATCCTGCGCCAGGGCACGCGCCACATTTTCAATAACCTCGCGCTGTTCCTGGTCCTTCGAGCGATGCAGGAAGTCGGAAACGCGTCTGGTTAAGCCGACCTTCTCAAGGGTATCAGCATTCAGCATTTTTACTGGATCAATACTCAAAGGTTCCTACTCCAAATCACCTAGTCGCCCTTAAAGACGTTTGTTCTTGAATCGGCTGCGGCTAAAGCCTGCAACCATTAAGCGAGCAAGTTGGTAAAATTATTGTTAACATTTATTCACATATTCAATTTGTTATTGGCTTTGATCAAACCCAAATATTTGGGTGCCATAGCATCGGGAACTGATGCCTTTTTCATCAGCTTCACAAACTCAGAAGCATCCTTCAGAGTCATAATTTCTTTAATTTTATCAACGGTTTGCCCAGTTTGAAGCGCCAATGCACTTTCCAAGAATGTCATACTGCCCCTATTGGCCATTTCAACAACCGTCTGGTGGGTTAAACGGTGGTTAATTTTCAGATCGGTCACAAACGCGTGGATCTGTGCAGTGGTTGCAACCCTAATTTGCTGCCACATCACTTCATATCCGCTGCTGCTAGACAAGTCTTCTGCCACATCGTCATCCAAGTAATAATGTTCAACCAAAACATGTTTGAAATGATCAGACACTTTCTCGATGATGCGTTCTGCAATTGAAAGCGGTAGGTCTTTTCTGGCACCCATATGATCCATCAAACGGCGGTTTTCACTAAATCGCTCGATCACAGTGCAGCAGGCCTGTTCGGGCAGCTCGAGACAATCATTGCGTAACAACGCAGCAACACTATTTTCGAGGCCAACCGAAACAAGCTTGTGAATAACATTTTCTGGTAAATCAGACCGCCGTGCGATCCACGCGCGCACACTATCTTCCAGTTCAGGAACCAACTGCTCCAAAGCGTCGTCTGAGAATGCTCGTGTCGCCTGCAGAAAAGGGCCTGATACCTGCTCAATATCAGTGGCAATTTTCTTAGCCAAATCCTTCGATAGCTTACTGCACTGACGTAGTTCATAGGCAAGTACTCCGCGAACCTGACATGAAATATCCTGCGCAAGCACCCGGGCAACATTTTCAACGGTCCGTCGCTCGACTTCAGCCTGGTCGGTTGACAAAAATTGACCAACTTTTTTGGCCAACAGAATCTTCTCGATTCTCGTAGAATCAATAAGGCTTGCCATCGAAAAATCCATGTAGCGACCTTCCAGATTGAGCGCTAAACGCCCGACGAATACTAGAGGGTATAATTCCACAAGAAACTGATAAATTCGTCAACGAACCGAGACAAATCGCATCAAATTTGAACTAAGTGCGTGTTTTTTTGAGTGGCCGCCAGCAAAAGAAATTCAGGATGCCTCAAACAGGATAACTTTGAAAAAAACGATGGGCTGCCTGCTCATGCCATGGATTGCCGCTGCCTCGAGCGTGAAAACCAACATGACCACCTGAATGCGTAACCAATGCTCCAGCAGGGGCGTCTTCTGGCCAAGTCGCGCGATGGTAATCCTCTACGGGTATCCAGGGGTCGTTCGCGGCATGGATCGCAAGTGTTGGTGTATCGATCTGGCCAAGAAGCGGAAAGCACGACACGCGTTCATAATAGTCGAGTGCGCCTCGAAAACCAAACACAGGCGCAATAATCTCCTGATCAAAATCCCACACACTTCCAAGGGAGTTTGGCTCGACCTTGACCTTGGGATGATCCAGCCCAGAAAGGTCCGCTTTCATATTGTTGACAACGTAACGCGAATAAAAATAATTGCGTCGGCGTTCCAGTTTTTTTTGGCTGGTTGCCAAATCCAGTGGCGAAGAAACCGTCACACAAGCCGCAAGGCCGATCGGCACATCTCCTTCACCCAGCATTCGCAGGCTTAGCTGGCCGCCGAGGGAAAACCCCATCAAATACAACCCTGCTTCGGGAGAATGCTTTCTGACCTGTTTTAGAACTGCGCGTAGATCACTGGTTATCCCGGCACTGTAGGGGCCTTCAGAAGTTTCAGCTGACGGCCCAACCCCGCGGTAACTCATGCGATAAATGTCGTAACCGTGCGTCAGGAACCAGTGCGCCGCGCTCAGCATATAGCTGCTATCTTCGCCGCCCCCAAGGCCGTGCACCAACACTAATGCGCGCTCTGCAGCACGCCCCGATACACATTGGTTAACCGCAATATTGATCGCGCCCACATCTATAGGTGCCAAAATTCGTTCGTCTGGAAAAAGAACTTCAGGTCCGGCAACAAAGCTATTGCGTAATGTTTGCAGGTCTCCGCCGAACCAAGGTGAGCGGGCTTTAAAGGGCGGCAAGTCAGCAATATTCAAAGCATGCTGAAGCCCTGCTCCAACAAGCTTCATGCCGCGCCCGCTTCTACGGTCAGATCAGGGAAAAGCAGAGCGACCACCCTTCTGTGCCATATTGCCATTATCCAAAATCGAGAGACCTCGGCGTTCACGGTAATAATCCATATGTGCCTGAACACAACCTTCTGCCGCTTGAATCAAGCGTAGGGGCAACTTACAATAGAGAGTTTCAACAATCGCGGCAGGATCGCACACACCCTCACGCACGAGCTGTTCAACTTGTTTCTGCCGCATCAGTCTATGAGCCCGAACTTCTTCGATTCGCCCGCAAGCGTCGTGAACCGGGTCGCCGTGACTTGGCATCAAAATACTGGCACCCGTTTGCTTCATGGCATCAAGGCTATCAAAATAATCTGCCAAATTTCCCAAGGGCGGAGCAATAACGGTGGTGGACCAGCCCATAACGTGGTCGCCGGAAAATAAAATGCCCTTTTCTGGCAACTGATAACACAGGTGGTTAGGAAAATGCCCGGGCGTATGCAGCGCCTGTATGCGCCATTCGCCTTCGCCCAAAATTTCACCGCATTCCAGAGGATGGTCTGGGACAAAGTCGGCGTCAATATCTTCATCGCTCGCCGCTACTAATTCAGGCGATACACCCCCGCGCCCATATATTGGCGCAGAGATTCGGGCCTGTAACTGCTTGGCGGCAGGACTATGGTCCAGGTGGGAATGAGTTACCAATATTCCAGCAACGCAGCGTCCGGCAACCGCATCAACCACTAGATTGACATGATCAATGTCATCGGGGCCGGGATCGATAATCCACAACTCGTCTTCCCCAACGAGATAAGTATTGGTTCCGGGCCCGGTATAATCTTTGGAATTATCTGCAAGCAAAACGTCGATGCCGTCTGCAACAGAAATAGGAACACCGTATACGGCTTTGGCGCGCAAGGCCTCTGCGGCAATGTTGCTGGGCTCCAACCCAGTGGATATATTGGTATTGTCAGTCACAGGCTACTCATATCAAATTTGAACATACAGTCGAACCGTTTTTTAGAACAATTTCGCTCAACATCTCCAATAACCAATCTTCACACTTTGGTGACGCATTGTTATTCCGAAAACTAACGAGCCCGCTCAAATTTTGTCGACAAAACGACACTTGTCTGCGTGCGCTCCACGCCTTTTATCCGACCAATTTCATCAAGCACATGATCTAGCGCCGCCGTGCTTTCAGCTCGCAAACTTGCGATCAGGTCAAACTCCCCGGATATGGTGAAAAGCCGGGTAATTGCTGTGTGGCGTTTGCAGAATGCAACAATTTCATCTTGAGCCCGCGGTGATATTTTAAGCATCACCTGCGCTCGCACTTCGCGGCCCGCATAGTCGCTGCCCAAACGTACCGTATATCCAGCGATTACGCCGCCGGCTTCCAGCTTACTCAGCCTGTCCTGCACAGTGGAGCGAGACAGGCCCATCACACGGGAAAGAGCGCTCATGGAAATCCGCGCGTTTTGGCGGAGAACATCGATTAACCGTTTATCTGTCGCATCCATTATAAATTTACCGGATTTTACGTTAAAATTAAGGTATAAATACACAATATTGTATCATATGGCTATTCAAATCGGCCGGTTGTTGTCTGTATCTTTTAACCGTGTTTCGGAAAAGAGATAGGTCTCATTTCCCGAACAAAAGAATATTTACTCACAGAATAATACGGCTGGAAGGATACTAAATTGCACGACATTTTATTGATGGGCGCCGGAAAAATCGGCGAGATGATTGCGACATTGCTGGCTGAATCAGGTGACTACCGCATAACAGTTGCAGATTATAACGATGCTGCGCTCGCACGCATTCCAAAGCACGATCATGTCTGCACTTTGCATTTGGACGTGACGAACAAGTCTGCATTGGATGCTGCGATGAAAGACAAATTCGCAGTTTTATCGGCTTGCCCTTATGAAATGACCCGCCTTATTGCGCCAGCGGCCAAGAAAGCAAAAGTCCATTATTTTGATCTGACTGAAGATGTGGAATCTACTCGGCTGACCAAATCGCTTGCTGTTGACAGTGAAAGCGCTTTTATACCGCAATGTGGTTTGGCTCCCGGTTTTATCTCTATCGTCGCTTACGACTTAGCCAAAAATTTCGACACGCTGCACAATGTGCATATGAGGGTTGGCGCGTTGCCCAAATATCCATCGAACTCTCTTAAATATAACCTCACCTGGTCCACCGACGGGCTGATCAACGAATACTGCAATCCGTGTGAAGCCATTGTTGGCGGCCAGCAAATTGAAGTGCCTGCGCTGGAGGAACTGGAAGCCTTCAGCCTCGATGGCATTGAGTATGAGGCCTTCAACACGTCTGGTGGTCTTGGCACCTTGTGCGAAACATTGGATGGAAAGGTAAATAATTTGAATTACCGAACCGTTCGCTATCCCGGACACCGCGACATCCTCAAACTATTGCTGCAAGACCTTCGCTTGAACGAACGCAAAGACCTGATGAAAGACATCTTCGAGCATGCACTGCCGATCACGCTGCAGGATGTCGTTTTGGTTTTCGTCAATGTTTCCGGCGAAAAAGATGGCCGTTTCATGCAGGAAAGTTATGCCCATAAAGTTTATGCTCGCGATATCGGCGGCAAACGCTGGAGTGCGATCCAGATAACCACCGCATCGGGCATATGCACCATGCTTGACCTGGTTGCTGATGGAAAGTTGCCCCAGAAGGGCTTCGTGCGACAGGAAGATACCAATTTCAACGATTTCATTGAAAACCGCTTTGGTTCCGCTTATGCCCGTTCTGTAGAGGTTCGGGCCTAAGCAGACCCCGCCTTTACTTTGAAAGGCGATAGGGGGCAAGCATGGCGAACACACCAATGACATCATCAAACCGGATAACCGGCGGACAGGCGCTTATTGAGGCATTGATCGCTAACGGCTCCGACCGTGCCTTCGGTGTACCCGGGGAGAGCTATCTGGCGGCGCTCGATGCCCTGCATGACGCAGAGGATGCCATCCGCTTTATTACCTGCCGCCATGAGGCGGGGGCCGCCAACATGGCAGAGGCACACGGCAAACTAACCGGCAAGCCGGGTATTTGTTTTGTCACCCGTGGCCCCGGCGCCACCCATGCGTCAATCGGGTTGCATACGGCTTTTCAGGATAGCACGCCGATGATCATGCTTATCGGGCAGGTTGCCTCTGATCAGGTGGAACGCGAAGCCTTTCAGGAAATCGACTATCGCCGTTACCTATCAGAAGTTACCAAATGGACCGCAGAAATTAATGACGCTTCGCGCATTGCCGAATATGTTGGCCGGGCGTACCGCGTTGCCACGTCTGGCAGACCCGGCCCCGTTGCCCTTGCGCTACCGGAAGACATGCTCACCACTTTGTGTGACCGGCAACAAACTGTGCCATACAAACCGGCAAAAGCATCGCCGGGCCATCACGATATGCAGCAACTGAAGCAGCTTCTGGAAGCCGCTGAGCGCCCCTTGGTCATGCTAGGTGGTAGTGGATGGTCGAAAGGATCAGTAGATAGCATCCAGGAATTCGCCGCGGCAAACGGCTTGCCGGTAACGGTATCATTCCGCTGTCAAGACCGATTCGATAACCGGCTACCCAACTATGTCGGCGACATGGGCATTGGAGCCAACCCTTTACTCATCAAACAGATGCAAGACGCGGATGTGCTTTTAGTACTGGGTGCCCGGTTGGGCGAAATGACCACTGGCGGATATGGGCGCATCAATGCACCCGTGCCAAAACAAACGCTCATTCACATCCATCAGGGTGCTGAAGAATTGGGGCGTGTGTACCAGCCAACACTGGCCATCAACGCCACCCCTGACACTACGGCCCCAGCGCTTACCGCATTGGGCCTCAAGCCGAATTCCGAGTGGGCAAAACAGAGTGCAAAGGCGCGTGAAGCTTACCTTGATTGGATCAAGCCAGTTGCCAATCCCGGCACTGTGCAATTGGCAGACCTATATAAGTATATGCGCGAGACGCTTCCGGCGGATGCCATCCTGTGCAACGGCGCAGGAAACTACGCATCCTGGCTGCACCGTTTTTATCAATACCGCGCCTACGGCACCCAGCTTGCACCAACATCCGGCGCAATGGGTTACGGCGTGCCAGCGGCCATTGCCGCCAAAATCGCCCAGCCCGAACGCACCGTTATTGCCTGTGCCGGGGACGGTTGTTTCATGATGAGTGTCATGGAGCTGGCAACCGCCGTTCGCTACAAAGCCAATGTGGTTTTCCTCGTGTTTAACAACAGTATGCTCGGCACCATTCGCATGCACCAAGAACGCACATACCCTGACCGGGTTTCGGGAACCGACCTAACCAATCCCGATTTTGTTGCGCTCGCGGAAAGCTTCGGCGCATTGGGGCTGCGGGTAAACAAAACCGAAGAATTTGAAAGCGCGTTAGGTCAGGCGCTGAATGCTAATCGTCCTGCGCTGATTGAAGTTGTCGTGGACCCGGAGGCAATTGCCCCCACCGCAACGCTTTCTAGCCTGAAAAATCAGTAGTAAACTTGTAAAAATCGGAACTAAAAAGCCGAAAATGGAGGCCAAACTCATGAAAAACCGCGTCGCAGACATCTTAAAATCGATGCAAATCGATCCCAGCCAATTCTCTAGCGGCAACCTCAACGTTCATTCGCCGATCGACGGCGGCGAAATGGGCAGCGTTCAAATGGATGACTGCGCATCGGTCGATGCCAAGATCACAAAAGCGCAAGAAGCCTTTTTGGAATGGCGCACGGTGCCGGCCCCCCGGCGTGGCGAACTGGTGCGCTTACTCGGCGAAGAACTGCGAGAGCATAAAGACGCACTTGGTGCATTGGTAACAGCCGAATGCGGTAAAATTCTTGAGGAAGGCAAAGGCGAAGTACAGGAGATGGTCGATATTTGCGAATTCGCCGTCGGCATTTCGCGTCAGCTTCACGGCTTGACCATCGCGTCCGAGCGACCCGGCCATCATATGCGCGAATATTGGCAACCGCTTGGCCCTGTCGGCATCATCTCGGCCTTCAACTTTCCGGTCGCAGTTTGGGCATGGAACACCGCGTTGGCGTTGGCCTGCGGCAATCCTTGCATTTGGAAACCGTCGGAGAAAACTCCGATGGTCGCGCTTGCCTGTCAGGCCTTGCTTAATCGCGCCATTGCCAAGTTCGGCGATGATGCACCTGAAGGCTTGTCATCTGTAATTGTCGGCATGCGCGATGTGGGCGAACAGATGGTTGACGACCCGCGCATTGCGCTGGTTTCAGCAACAGGCTCCACCCGCATGGGCCGCGAAGTGGGGCCGCGGGTTGCGGCTCGTTTCGGCAAATGCCTGCTTGAGCTGGGCGGCAACAATGCCATCATCGTCGCACCCAGCGCTGATTTGGACATGGCAATCCCCGGCATTGTTTTCGGCGCCGTTGGCACCGCCGGGCAGCGCTGCACCAGCACGCGCCGTTTGATCGTGCATTCCAGCGTTTATGACAACTTGGTCCCACGCCTCAAGAAAGCGTACGAGGGCATTCGCATCGGCGACCCGTTGGCGGATGGCACATTGGTTGGCCCGGTGATCGACGAAGCCTCATACAATGGCATGGAATCGGCACTGGAGGCTGCCCGAGCAGAAGGCGGTGTTGTTACCGGTGGTGGCCGCCTAATAGCAGACCAATATCCAGATGCCTATTACGTACAACCTGCCATTGTCGAGATGCCAAGCCAAAGCGCCAGCATGTGCGAGGAAACCTTCGCGCCTATCCTTTATATCGTGAAATACGAAAACCTGGATGAAGCAATTACGCTGCAAAACGGTGTGCCCCAAGGCCTGTCCAGCTCAATTTTTACCACTGATGTTCGTGAAGCCGAACAGTTTATTTGTGCAAGCGGTTCCGACTGCGGGATAGCTAACGTGAACATTGGAACATCAGGCGCTGAAATCGGCGGCGCCTTCGGCGGCGAAAAAGAAACCGGCGGTGGTCGCGAAAGCGGTTCAGATGCATGGCGCGCCTATATGCGCAGGCAAACATCAACGGTGAACTATAGCCGCGAACTACCGCTGGCACAGGGCATAAAATTTGATCTCGACTGATATAAACAGCACGAAGATTCCCATCAATTGAAAGGCCAGCAGTTACCAGGTTAGGTTACTTGCTGGTCTTTTCTTTGAACATTGCCACTTTTCCGCGGCTTTCCACCGCCGGACTTTTCTCTGCCAACTAAACTCTTGGCTCCGTATCTAATCTCAAAAATTCGAACTAATTTAGTATCAAATTCATAGGTTACTGTCATTATCACAAAAATGTCAGAAGCCTTCTAAATCTGGATAAAGCCTGTTATATTAGCGTATGAAATACATCTAATGTGTTTTCGTAAGCAAAGATAAAGTCATGACCGGGGGTCCAGGATGGTATCGGAGTTTGACGTTCAATATGTGGCCCGCGACCACACATTGGCACCAATTAACAATATCACTCATATTGGTGGCCGTTTATCAACTGGCGACCAGTGGCAATTATCAATTAATGAAGCCATTAAGAGTATTAAATCCGGAAGATTTACCTTCACATTGAATAGGGATAACAGTTCGCCGGAACAATTGGTCGTTGAAGATCACCCCCACTATGGGCCGCTACTTAAATCAGTCCTGGATGGAAGGCATATGGGCGCATTAACAACTATGCCCGGCAAGATTCCCAACCCTTACTAAAGGCACGCAAAAGCAATCCCAAAATATCGTTTTAGGGCTTCCAGCCAAACACACCAGCTGCCGCTTTGCGAATTTCTCTGTGTATTTCGTGACCGCGGTTGCCATTGGTCAGAACAACAAGACCATCACCTGTTGCCAGATGTCCTTCTATCCAGGCCTTATAGCTATTATTGGCGCCGCCGTGGTGAAACCAACGACTTGTGCCGATGCCTTCAACGCTCGGGCCAAGTCCGTGCTCACCCGGATTAACCCGAGTCATCATGTCCTCTGCAATTGATTGAGGCAAATAACCATCCTGCCCGCGGTAGCTTTCTATGAGCATTGCGACGAATTGGCCCAATTCAGCGGCGCTGGTCCACAATCCTGATGCCGCCATTTCGGGCATTGCTTCGTAACCACGCGGCAACGCTGTCGGTCGCCCTCGCCTGTCATGTGCCTTTGCGATATTGCCGACGCTCGCCGGCAAAGGGTTTGCATATGTACTGCGCCCCATACTAAGCGGTTCAAAAAGCACGCTTCGAGCGATGGCTGGAAAGTCCTTCTGCGTGATGTCAGTGACCACAAGCTGCGCAAGCGTATATCCACCGCCCGAATATCTGTAACGTGTTCCAGGCTTAGATATAAACCGCAGAGGTTCATGCGTTGCGGGCTCTGCACCATTCAACGTATCATATACGGTTGGCAATGCCGCACCGGGTGCGAAGTCGCCAAACCCGTGAAGGTTAAAGCCAGCTGTATGTGACAGAAGCATTCTTAGTGTTACTGGTGCATTTTCAGGGCTGGTAGGCATTTGCCAGCTTTTGAGATAATCGCGAACATCCCGGTCCACATCCAGCCGGTCGTCCGCCTGAAGCTTAAGCACTACTACGGCGGCAGCCACCTTGCTTACAGATCCAATGGAAAAAAGTGTATTTTCATCAACTAGATCACTGCCGCCAGCCTGCAAAACGCCAAAGCCACGCGCATGGGTAACTTTACCATCTTTTATAATAGCAATCGCAACACCGGGTACGCCGTACCGATCCATTCTTTCAGACAGACTAAAACGAGGTACGATGCCGTTACCACCATGTAACGGGCAAAAATTTTCGGTCAGTGCTTCAAGTGGGTCACTGGTTTCCTGCCCTGCATCCCGCGCAATCGCAGACTGCGCGAAAAACATTGCTACTATAGTTGCCATCAACATGACCGATCGAATAATCAGGCTAGGCAAAGTGTTAAGGTTCACGGCAAGTCCTCTCTATGATCGCTTATATGAAACACAAACATAATTATTATAATATATCATAACAAAATAAAAATGCTTCAATAGAGGTTTGTGTAATAATTATCAGGGGACAAAGCCTTGCGTTTGATTCAGTTGGAAATCCGTAATACATAAAGGCCACCCCTGAGGTAATCGGCTGGCCCAAATATACTCAAAACACAATTTGAATTAGCGCCTCTGGCCCTGCCTTGCGTCTGAGCTACTTGGACCCGGAACACATCACTTTGCAAATCTCTACCAATTTCTGTATTGCGTCGGATGGCAAAGTTGACGGCATCTGGGCGGACAGCAACGGCAACAGTTCATGACAGCAACTTACCCAAAACAACAATAATCTGTGCACTTCATCCCGCCTGGTTCCCTCTTAGTCCCGACCGCAAGCGGCAGTTCTATTCAGAAAGCCAAAAACTGCATAATCTCGTTGGGTATATAGGAGTGCAACAAATGAAAAATCGCCCCAATCTAGCGAATAGCTTCACAAGACTTTCATTGGCTGTAGCCCTGACCTTCACTGCAACGTTCGGTGCTGAGGTTCAAGCACAGTCCGATACCGTTAATTGGACCGATGTCGCCCCCACCTGGAGCGTGGATGGCCAAACTGTGTATTTCTATTCATACCGGGATGGAAATGCCGAGCTATACAGAATGGACCCCGATGGCGGCAATCAAACTCGGCTAACGCATACCGAGTATCACGAGTGGTGGATGCAACCGATGAAGGATAGCAACCGAGTTTTGCTGGCCTCTGACAAGGACTCTGCTGAGTCTTTCGGTGGATCAAACCTCTATATCCTTGATCTGGAATCAGGCGCGCTTGAACGCATAACAAATGAAACCGGCAACTGGTGGGCCAGTTTCCCTAGACTGGCGCGAGATGCTGATGTTGTGGTTTATGTTCGCTCTGAAACCTTTGGGCTTAATGTTCCGGTGGAGATTTGGGTCGCTGAACTGACCAAGGGCATTCAGTATCAGTTTCGAGACAACCCGGACCATCAAAACTATGCTGCAGGCATTTCAAATGATGGGCAGTCTGTATTCTATGCCAGCAAGCGAGATGGCAAGTCTGGCGTATACATCAACAACCTTTTAGCCACAGACGAAAGGCAGTTGTATGAAGTTGATGGTAGAGTCGATTCAATATCTGCGTCGCCGGATGGGCAGTGGCTGGCTTTTTCGATCCGTGCGGCCATTAATGTAATGGTCAGAACGGAAGACGGTGGCCCAGACCAACAATCCGCTCAAAGAGAAATCTACATTGCACGGACGGACGGCTCCGCGGTTCGGCGTTTAACGGCTTCTGCCAGCATGAACATGGATCCAAGTTGGTCTCCAGACAGCCAAACGGTGACATTTGGCTCAACACGGCTCGGGTTCATGGATGTATTTTCCATAAATATCGATGGTACAAATGAACGCAATCTAACCCGCACATCCATTCGGCCATAATACGTAAAACGGCGTTATGGCTGCTGACCGGGATTGACGAGGGCAATAAAAAACCCCCGGAGAAAACTCCGGAGGTTTTTAAATTCTTTACGGTAAAGACTATATTACTTAGCCACTACACCATCACGCTCAAGGCGCTTGCGCTCTAGCTTACGAGCACGACGAACCGCAGCCGCCTGCTCACGAGCCCTCTTTTCAGATGGCTTTTCATAAAAGCGACGCATTTTCATTTCACGGTAGACGCCTTCGCGCTGCAGCTTTTTCTTAAGCGCACGCAGAGCCTGATCTACATTATTATCACGAACGGAAACCTCCATGGGTTTCACTCCTTTCAAAGCCATAATTTGCAAGACGCACTAAAAGCGCGAACCACAGGGCAGGCGCGGTATAACAAAGGCTTTATGCCCGCACAAGTCAAAACCGCAAAAAACCAGCGCCCGGCAACCAATTAGCTGCCCGATTGTCGAATTACCTGCAGATATACTAGCATAATTGGCTGGATGACGCAAAAATGCGGCAACATGTCTCTCGCGCGCGAGCGGGTTCCGTGGTAAATATCATTATAAATGCGAATCGGCCTTTCACATCTTTGGAAAGTAGACAGCATGGCAGCAAGCCAGAAAAAACAGAATGCAAACGCTGACGCCGCAGCAGACCTCACGCCGGAAGAATTGCGGTCGCCGCTTCTAGACGCCATGCTGGCCCACGTGCCCTTCGATGGCTGGACCTCAAAGGCGCTGGAAAATGCCGCCGCAGATATATCAATTTCAAAGGAAATGGCGGAACTTAGTTTTCCGGGCAGCGCCATTGAAATGCTCGAAGTTCACCTGGACAACGCCAACCTCTTGCTAGCAGAAAAATTGGCGACGCTGGACCTGCCATCGATGAAAATTCGTGACCGTATCACCATGGCGGTACGCACGCGGCTTGAGCAAAACGCAGACACGCGCGAAACCGTTCGGCGCGGGCTATTCACACTTGCGCTGCCCCAAAACCTGGCCCTTGGCTCCAAGGCATTGTGGAATTCAGCCGATACAATGTGGCGCGCCGCTGGCGACACATCGACCGACCATAATTGGTATACCAAACGCGCAACCCTAAGCGCAGTCTATAGCGCTGTTTTGTTGTTTTGGCTCAATGACGATTCGGAAGGGTATGCCGACACATGGGCCTTTCTCGACAGGCGCATCGAAGACGTGATGAAAATAGAAACCGCCAAATACAAGCTGCGCCAATCCCGTGCAAACCTGCCCTCCCTTTCCCGGTTTCTCGGACGTCTTCGCTACCGCGGCGAATAGGGCCTTGGGAGTGAATAAAAAGCCCACCTCGTTCCACGAACTTAGTCAATTACCGAGCATTTCGGACGATACAGTGAATGCCCTTTCTAGGTGGCGGCGATATTTGGAAAGTGAACGCCGTGTGTCGGACCATACGCTGAACGCCTACGGCAGAGACCTAGGTAGTTTCATCCTGTTTTTGGGCGAATATAAAGGCACTGTCGTAACGCTCAGCTTACTTAGTGGCCTTCAGGTGAGGGACTTCCGCGCCTTTATGGCTTCACGCCGCAATGACGGCCTATCACCCCAATCAACAGCACGCCTATTATCCTCAGTTCGCAATTTTTATCGTTATCTGGCGCGCGCAGAAGGCATTGAAAATGATGCCATTGATGCGGTTCAATCACCCAAAAGGCCGCACCGCGTGCCACGCCCATTAAGCGAAGAAGCCGCCCGTTCTGTCGCTGAAGTTATTCCTGATTTCGCTGATGAAGACTGGGTCGCCGCGCGCGATATTGCGGTTGTTTCGCTCTTGTATGGCTGCGGTTTGCGCATCGGCGAAGCGTTAGGCTTGAACAAGATGGATCAACCAAAAAGCGATACAATGCGCGTTCTAGGCAAACGTAACAAAGAACGCGTGGTGCCGGTATTACCGGCAGTTCGGCACGCAATCGACGACTATGTTGGAAAATGCCCTTATCAGTTGGCGCCGGAGGGGCCATTGTTTGTCGGTAAACGCGGCGGCCGGCTAAATCCCCGAATTATACAGGGCATGATGCAAAAGGTTCGTATTGCGCTCGCACTCCCAGAAACCGCAACCCCGCATGCGCTGCGCCACAGTTTTGCCACCCACCTGCTATCTCGCGGCGGTGACCTGCGAACCATTCAGGAGCTGCTTGGCCATTCGGACCTGAAGGCAACGCAAGTTTATACGGAAGTGGATAGCGCACAGCTCAAGCGTGTGTATGATCAGGCATTCAAGCGAGGATGATACGTGCCAAACCACCAAGATGATCGCCGTAAGAAAGACTTAAAACTGGCCCGCTTTCGCGGCTGGTCGCTAACAGCGCTATATTTTGCGCTGGCGATTTGGGCAATCATTTTCTGTTATGTTACCTATAGTTTTTGGTCGTACCTTTTGGAACAGTCGGGCGGCAGCCCGATAATGCCCGCGGTTTTGATGGTCTCTAGTATTATGACATTTTTTGTGTCAGCACGCGCGGGACACAAGTTTTTGAGAACCATGCAAAGCAAAGCAGTTTTGCCAGCCGTAGACTTGCTACCCTTTCTGGCAATCGCCGTTACCATTGTAGTTGCAGGTCAAGCATTCGGCACGGCTTAGAATAGCATTCTTGAAAAAGGTCCGAATTCAGCGAGTATTTGGTCTAGTTTTCGGCTATATTTTCAGGCATGAACACAAATACTCATACAAAGCTGCATTCAAACCATCACTTGCTTTATCAGGCACTGCTAACGCGTGACGCACGCTTCGACGGCAAGCTGTTTTTTGCTGTAACCAGCACTGGTATATACTGCCGCCCCATTTGCCCTGCCCCCAAACCCAAGCCGCAAAATGTGTTATATTTTGTAAAGGCAGAAACTGCGGCAATGGCCGGGTTTCGTGCCTGCAAGCGCTGCCGGCCGGAAAGCCGCCCGGGCAGTCCGGCATGGGAGGGAACAAAAGCCACCGTAAGCAGAGCTCTGCGCCTGCTTGCCGGGGCAAACAGCCCCGAAAGCCTAACCGAGCTTGCTGACAAACTAGGCGTGACAGACCGGCACTTGCGGCGGTTATTTCACAAACATCTGGGTAAAAGCCCAATGGAGATCCGCCAGGAAAACCGGCTGTCGCTGGTGACGACATTGCTTGTCGACAGTGACGGTTCAATCGCGGACATCGCCTATGCTTCTGGATTTCAGAGCCTGCGGCGTTTCAACGATGTGTTCAAAGAGAAATACCAAATGCCCCCCAGCCAATGGAGACAAACATGCCGCGACATTTGACTCAAACCAACCTGCCAACACCCGTCGGCGACATCACACTGTTGATAGACGACAATACCGTGCTGATCTGCGAATTTTCCGACCACAGCGACCGCGTAGCTCACCAAATTAAGCGATTCTATGGGGAAGATCATATTGTAGACGGCGATTGCCCTCGACAAATAAAGGAAGTGATTCAAGCCTACTTTGGCGGAGACCGAGATGCACTGGACACTTTGAAGACTGACCCCTTGGGCACACCCTTTGAACGCAGCGTCTGGGAAGCACTGAGAGACATTCCCGCCGGAACCACAGACAGCTACGGCGCTTTAGCCAAACGCCTGAACTCGAGCCCGCGTGCTGTGGGCCGCGCCAATGGTCGCAACCCTGTGGGCCTTATTCACCCGTGCCACCGCATTATCGGCGCCGACGGATCACTGACCGGATATGCTGGGGGGCTTGATCGGAAGGAGTGGCTCCTTAAGCACGAAGGCGCGATCCTGAACCTGCAATAAAAAAGCATAAAACCAATTGGATGTCACATAAGTGGCGCGTTTGTGCGCAGCAAGCGCCGCCAATTAATTATTCGCCGCAAAACTATTTAGCCAAGGTATCGTCGGCCTAATCCGCTATACACAAACAAGAAATTGATATAGCTTAAACGGCCTGTACTGGCTGAACATTAGAATTGGTATCTGTATTTTGAAGAGCACCCTATACCGCGTAACATCTGGTAATTACGGAGATGATTTAAACTCCACAATCTGGCCGCATTATTTTCCAGATATTATAGAAGATGTACGATTTATTGATGCCAGTCATCAATATAAAGGGGATGCGAACGAAACCTTGTTTTTCGGCATTGGCACAATTTTAAATGCGCATGCACCGCCGTTAAGCAAAAAAATAATTTTTGGTAGCGGCTTCGGCTATGATGAGCCCATGACGATTGATGAAAAATGCCGCGTAGTCTTTGTACGCGGACCAAAAACCGCCAAAGCGTTAGGGCTAAATAAAGAACAAGCAATTACTGACCCAGCGGTATTGATAGCTGATTGCTTGGACATAATTGTCGACGAAGTTCCTAAACAGCAGAACAGCAGAACAGCATTGGGTTAATGCCGCATCATGCAAGTCTATACCCAGCCTATCAGGAAATATGCGACGAACTTGGCTTTATGTATATCTCCCCGACTGAAAATGTCACGGATGTAACTGAAAAATTATTGAGTGTAGAATTATTAATTACCGAGGCCATGCATGGCGCGATTTGCGCTGACGCGCTCCGGGTTCCCTGGCTTCCCTATAAAACCAACCGCAAATTCAATGATTTCAAATGGCAAGACTGGCTAAGCACCGTCGACCTGACACCTGAATTTGCAACATTGCCAGCCATTTGGGAAAGAGGGCCATCGGAGCAATTGAAGAGGTTAGTTTACACGCCGATTCAGAAACAGATTATGAAGAGTAAATTGAAAAAACTCGCTCGTAGTGGCCGTTCATATCTAAGTGCTGACAAGGTCCACAACGAAAATTTGCTAAGAATAAAAAACGAAGTTGATAAATTTAACGCTGAATTTCAATATTAATTCATCTATAAAAAAGGCGGCTCGATAGCCGCCTTTTATCGAGAATATTTCCCGCCTATCACATATGAATGGTGCGTTTATGCACAGCAAGCGCTGCTTCTTTCATCGCTTCCGTCTCGGTTGGGTGCGCATGGCAAGTAAGCGCAATGTCTTCCGCTGATGCGCCGAACTCCATCGCCGTTGACGCCTGTGCAATCATATTGCCTGCATCGGCGCCGATAATATGAACGCCGAGCACGCGGTCAGTTGTCTTGTCCGCCAAAATTTTCACAAAACCATCGGTCGACATATTTGCCTTTGAGCGGCTGTTGGCTGTAAAGGGAAACTTGCCAGCAACGTAAGAAACGCCTGCGTCTTTCAGTTCTTCCTCGGATTTGCCAACACTGGCCACCTCGGGGAAAGTATAGACAACACCCGGGATCACATCGTGGTTCACATAGCCCGTTAGTCCGGCGATATTTTCTGCGCAGGCAACGCCTTCATCCTCAGCCTTGTGCGCCAGCATTGGTCCTTCAACCACATCGCCGATAGCCCAAATGCCCTGCACATTGGTGGAAAAATCATGATTGATTTTAACGCGTGACCGGTCGTCCATTTCCACACCGATGGCCTCAAGGCCCAGTCCGTCAGTGTAAGGCCTACGGCCAACAGACACCAACACACGGTCTGCGGTTATCGTTTCTGCGTCACCGCCTTTAACCGGTTCATACGTCACCTTTACGCTGTTTTTAAGCGTCTTGACGCCCGTTACCTTAGACGACAGTTTCAGCTTCATGCCTTGCTTCTTGAGAATACGACCAAAGGTTTTGCGCACCTCAAGGTCCATGCCAAACAGAACCTGATCCATAAATTCAACAACAGTAACCTCAGCACCAAGCCGCGCCCATACCGAACCCAGCTCCAGCCCAATGACACCACCGCCAATAACCACAAGATGCTTTGGCACTTCCGGCAGTTCAAGCGCGCCAGTGGACGAGACAATTCTGTCTTCATCAATTTCAATGCCCGGTAGGCTGGCCACTTCACTGCCGGTGGCAATGATGGTGTTTTTCGCTTTAATGGTTTGCGTGCCACCGTCGTTCAGGGCCACCTCAATGGTGTCCTTGGCGGTAAAACGCCCAGCGCCTTTGATCCAGTCGATCTTGTTTTTCTTGAACAAAAACTCGATGCCACCGGTAAGACCGGTAACCGTATTGTCTTTCGCTGCCATCATTTTCTTCAAATCGAAGCTAACGCCTTTGGCAGACAGACCGAACTTTTCAAAGTCATGGGCAGCTTCATGGTACAAATGCGACGCGTGCAACAACGCCTTCGAGGGCATACAGCCCACATTCAAACAAGTACCACCAAGTGTTTCACGTTTGTCTATGCAGGCCGTTTTCAGACCCAACTGCGCCGCACGAATGGCCGCTACATAACCGCCAGGGCCTGCGCCAATTATCACAACATCATAAGTATCTGACATGGAATCCTGCCTTACATATCCAAAAGGAGACGGGTTGGGTCTTCGAGCGCTTCTTTCACACGCACAAGGAAGGTCACAGCCTCGCGGCCATCAATCAAGCGGTGATCATAAGACAGCGCCAAATACATCATCGGGCGAATGACAACTTGCCCGCCAACCGCCATCGGGCGCTCCTGAATTTTGTGCATACCCAAAATGGCAGACTGAGGCGGGTTAATGATTGGACTCGACATCAAAGAGCCGAAAATACCCCCATTTGAAATTGTAAAGGTACCACCCTGCATGTCGTCGATGGTCAGCTTGCCGTCGCGGGCCTTACGACCATAACCGGCAATACCTAATTCCGTGTCAGCAAAGGACATATCCTGCGCATCTTTAAGAACCGGAACAACCAAGCCGTTGGGCGCAGAAACTGCCACGCCGATGTTGGCATAGTTGTGGTAAACGATTTCTTCGCCTTCGATAGAAGCGTTCACCGATGGCACTTCTTTCAGCGCCAAACAGCAGGCTTTGGAGAAAAAGCTCATGAAACCGAGCTTGATACCGTGCTTTTTCGCGAACATATCCTTATAGCGCGCACGGGCTTCCATCACGGCGGTCATGTCAACTTCATTATAGGTGGTCAACATTGCAGCCGTGTTTTGTGCGTCCTTAAGCCGTTCAGCAATACGCTTGCGCATACGGGTCATCTTCACGCGCTCTTCGCGCGGACCAGACGGTACTGCAGCTGCAGCCGCGACAGGTGCACCCAACGTGCGTGCAGACCCGCTTTCAATCGCCTTCATCACATCGCCCTTGGTCAACCGGCCATCTTTGCCGGTACCGGTGACGGACGAAGCATCCAGATTATAATCTTCAACCATGCGGCGCACGGCAGGCGACATAGGCATGATTTCCTGTGAGGCTGGTACAGATATTGGCGCCGAACCCGAAACGCTGGGTGCCGTTACAGGTGCTGTGGTGGGCGCAGGTGCTGGTGCCGTCTCGGGAGCTGCCGCAGGAGTAGGTGCTGGCGCAGCCGCTGCCTTACCTTCTGTATCAACGCGGGCGATCAACGCGCCGATTTCAACCGTATCACCTTCAGCGACTAGCTGCTCGACCAGAACACCGGCAACCGGGCTGGGTACTTCCATCGCAACTTTGTCGGTTTCCACCTCAACAATCGGCTCATCTTGTGCCACCGCATCGCCGACCTGCTTGAGCCAGGTTCCGATCGACCCTTCAGCCACCGATTCACCCATTTGAGGGATTACGATATCTTCAATTGCCACCTTATGTGCTCCTAGTTTCTTTCGTTCAGTTTAGATACGCCCTGAGGTTACCCCTCAAGAGCCTCATTCACTAATGCCTGTTGTTGTGCCGCATGCTTGGAAGCCTGCCCCGTCGCCGTTGAAGCGCTTGCCGCCCGGCCCGCATAGCGCGCGCGGGTTACCGGCATTTTCATGGTTATCAGCAACTCTTCCAATGGTTCATTGATCGACGTCCATGACCCCATGTTTTTAGGTTCTTCCTGACACCAGATAATGCTTTCAACATTTTTAAATCGCTTAAGCTCCGTTTGAAGCGCGCGTGCCGGGAAAGGATATAATTGTTCCACCCGCAATATGTAGGTGTCATCCTGTTCGCGCGCATCGCGCTCTTCCAAAATATCGAAGTAAACTTTGCCGGAACAAAGCACGACTTTTTTGATTTTACTGTCTGCTTTCAGCTTCATGTCCGAAACGCCGTTATCCAGATCAGCATCATCCCACAGAACCCTGTGGAACTGAGAGCCGGGGCCAAATTCTTCCAAAGTGGAAACGCAGCGCTTGTGGCGCAGCAATGATTTGGGCGCCATTACGATCAACGGTTTGCGGAACGACCGGTGCATTTGACGGCGCAGCACATGGAAATAATTTGCTGGCGTGGTGCAGTTCACAACCTGCCAATTATCTTCAGCAGATAGTTGCAAATACCGTTCTAGTCGAGCAGATGAATGCTCTGGCCCTTGGCCTTCGTAGCCGTGCGGCAACAACATCACGAGACCCGACATTCTCAGCCATTTGGCTTCGGCTGAGCAGATAAACTGGTCGATGATAATTTGTGCGCCGTTTGCAAAGTCGCCAAATTGCGCTTCCCAAAGCGTCAAGCTATTTGGGTGCGCCGTGGAAAAACCATACTCAAAACCCAGCACGCCAAACTCGGACAGGTGACTATCCAACACTTCAAAATGTTGCTCAGGATTCACTTCTTTCAGAGGAATGTGCCGGTCTTCGGTTTTCTGGTCCACGAACACGGCGTGGCGGTGGCTGAAAGTACCGCGACCGCAATCCTGTCCGGAAAGGCGCACATCGTGCCCTTCGCGCAAGAGCGTGCCGAACGCCAGCGCCTCGGCGGTCGCCCAGTCAAAACCTTTGCCGCTTTCAAACATCTTGTGCTTGTTGTCCAGAACGCGCTTGAGCGTGCGATGAATGTTAAACTTCTCAGGATAGCTGGTAATCTGCTCACCAACTTCGCGAAGCATCAATTCGCTTACACCCGTATCAGCCCGGCGCTTTTCATGATCTTTATCGGCAAGGCCCAAGCCTTCCCATTTACCCTCAAACCAGTCGGCTTTGTTAACCCGGTAATCTTTCGCGGCCTCAAATTCATCTTCCAGATAGCGAACAAACTCAGATTCCATCTGAACAAACTGCTCGTCGGTCAGCACGCCCTCAGACTTCAGCTTATCGGCATATAGTTTCACGACACTGGGGTGATGTTTAATCGCTGCATACATCAGCGGCTGAGTGAATGCAGGCTCGTCAGATTCGTTATGGCCAAACCGGCGATAACAGAACATATCAATCACCACATCACGTTTAAATTCCTGCCGGAACTCCGTGGCAATTTTTGATGCAAACACAACTGCCTCTGGGTCATCGCCGTTCACATGGAAGATAGGAGCTTGAACCATTTTCGCCACATCAGACGGATAGGGGCTGGAGCGCGCAAATTGCGGGCTGGTGGTGAAACCAATCTGGTTATTCACAATGAAATGGATGGTGCCACCGGTGTTATACCCGCGCAGGCCTGACATACCGAAACACTCGGAAATAATGCCTTGCCCCGCAAAAGCCGCATCGCCGTGCAACAATAACGACAGCGTATCATTGCGTTTGTTGTCTTCTTTCATCTGCTGCTTGGCACGCACTTTGCCGATAACAACAGGGTTCACCGCTTCCAAATGCGACGGGTTGGCATTCAATGATAAATGCACTTTATTGCCGTCAAACTCGCGGTCTGCGCTGGTGCCCAAGTGATATTTTACATCACCAGAGCCCTGAACATCGTCGGGTGTGGAGGCGCCGCCGTGAAACTCATTGAAAATAGCGCGGTAGGGCTTCTGCATCACGTTAGCCAGCACGTTTAAGCGCCCACGGTGCGGCATGCCAAGGACAATTTCCTGCAAGCCCATCTGGCCACCGGTTTTCATCACCCCTTCAAGGGCTGGCACCATGGCTTCGCCGCCGTCCAAACCAAAACGCTTGGTCCCGGTATATTTTTTACCCAGAAAGCGCTCAAACTGAACAGCTTCAATGAGCTTGTTGAGGATCGCGAGCTTGCCGCGGTCAGTAAATTGAATTTCCTTATCGCGTCCTTCAATTTTGCGCTGGATCCAGGACTTTTCATCGGGGTCGTTTATATGCATAAACTCAACGCCGATATTAGAGCAATAAGTCCGCTGCAATATGGCGATAATCTCACGCACTGTCGCTGTGTCCAGCCCCAGCACCCCGTCAATGAAAATAGGGCGGTCTAGGTCATCAGGACCAAAGCCGTATGTACCCGGCTCAAGTTCCGTGTGGATAGGCCGCTCTTCAAGACCAAGAGGGTCAAGGTTAGCCATCAGGTGCCCGCGAACCCGGTACGTGCGCACCATCATCAATGCACGAATGCTGTCGATGGTTGCTGCACGCACATCTTTTGCGGCCACGCCTCCAGCTTTTGCTTGCGGGGCTTCCTGCTCAATGAACATGTCCGAGCCATCAAGGCCAGATGTCAGATCATCGTTTGGACGGATTGGCCAATCAGAGCGCGCCCAACTGGGGCCGCTCACCTGAATGCCTGCCTCCAGTGTCTGGAAATATTCCTGCCAGCCTTGGTCAACGGACAAAGGGTTTTTGGCATATTGCTCGTAAAGCGATTCAACAAATTGCGGGCTTACACCCTCTAACGCGGCAATTCGATCCAGATCAGCACCCATGGGCATTCGGCGTGGTGCTTCCACCACGCCCCTCTATTATGTTTAACCGATAGCTTTCAGCAGTGTCGGGCCAAGCGCCGCTGGGCTGTCAGACACAACGATACCTGCCGAACGCATGGCTTCAATTTTATCTTCTGCGCCGCCCTGACCACCGGAAACGATGGCTCCAGCGTGGCCCATTGTCCGACCCGGAGGCGCGGTAAGACCCGCAATAAAGCCTGCAACAGGCTTCTTGACCTTACTTTGCTTCAGGAACTCTGCCGCTTCTTCTTCCGCGGAACCGCCGATTTCACCGATCATGATGATCGAGTGAGTGTCGTCGTCGCCGAGGAACATATCAAGGCAATCAATAAAATTGGTGCCGTTAACCGGATCACCACCAATACCAATACAAGTACTTTGGCCAAGTCCCGCAACCGTTGTCTGGTGTACGGCCTCATAGGTTAGCGTGCCAGAGCGCGACACAATGCCAACATTACCGGGCTTGTGAATATGGCCGGGCATAATGCCTATTTTACAAGCGCCCGGCGTGATAACACCAGGGCAGTTAGGGCCAACAAGCCGTGTATTCGAATTTCTCAGCGCGCGTTTCACCCGCACCATATCCAACACCGGAATGCCTTCAGTGATGCATACAACCAGTTCAATCTCTGCATCGATAGCTTCCAGAATACTATCTGCAGCGAAGGGAGGCGGCACATAAATCACCGATGCATTGGCACCGGTTACGTCGCGCGCTTCGCCGACAGTGTTGAATACAGGTAGATCAAGGTGCGACTGCCCACCCTTGCCGGGCGTTACGCCGCCAACCATGTTGGTGCCGTATGCAATGGCTTGCTCAGAGTGGAAGGTGCCTTGCGCGCCCGTGAAACCCTGACAGATAACTTTGGTATCTTTTCCGACTAATACAGACATTACGCGGCCTCCTTCACGGCCTTAACGACTTTCTCAGCCGCATCATTTAAATCGTCGGCAGCGATAATCGGCAAACCACTGTCTGCCATTATCTGTTTACCGAGCTCCACGTTTGTTCCCTCAAGCCGCACAACCAACGGCACCGAAAGTGCCACTTCGCGTGCTGCTGCAACAACACCTTCTGCAATCACGTCGCAGCGCATGATACCACCGAAGATATTAACAAGAATACCTTCCACATTATCGTCCGAAAGAATGATCTTGAAGGCTTCGGTTACCCGCTCTTTCGTAGCACCGCCGCCAACATCAAGGAAGTTGGCTGGTTCGCCGCCCTTCAGTTTAATAATATCCATGGTCGCCATGGCCAGGCCCGCGCCGTTCACCATACAACCAATCGAACCATCAAGGCTGATGTAGTTTAGGTCGTATTTGGACGCTTCGATCTCTTTCGGGTCTTCTTCGCTTTCGTCACGCAGTTCACGCACATCCGGATGACGGAACAAAGCATTGCCATCAAAAGACATCTTGCTGTCCAGAACCACCATCTCATCGTCTTCGGTGAGCACCAGCGGGTTGATCTCAAGCATGGAAGCATCCAGCTCGGTGTAGGCTTTATAAAGCGAGGCAACCAGTTTCATGCAGGATTTACCGGCGGCACCCGAAAGACCAAGGCCGAATGCCACACGCCGACAATGAAATGCCTGAAGGCCCGTTGCCGCATCAATGGTAACCGTGAAAATTTTCTCAGGCGTGCTCTCGGCAACTTCCTCAATATCCATACCGCCTTCGGTAGACGCCATGATGGCAAGTTTACCAGACGCACGGTCCAGAAGCATCGACAAGTAAAACTCGCTTTTAATGGCGCAACCATCTTCAACATATACCCGCTTAACTTCTTTACCCTCTGGGCCGGTCTGATGGGTCACCAGTGTTTTGCCAATCAACTCTTTGGCAACCGCTTCAACATCGTCGAGCGATTTAACAACTTTAACACCGCCAGCCTTACCGCGGCCACCAGCGTGAATTTGCGCTTTTACAACCCAAACAGGGCCGCCCAGCTTTTTGGCTGCATCAACGGCTTCAGCGGCCGAATAGGCAACACCGCCACCCAAAACGGGAGCGCCGTATTGTTTTAGAAGGCCTTTTGCCTGATATTCATGGATATTCATTTGCTCACCCGTTCTTTCATCTATGGTTAGGGCTAAACTACAAAAAAG